>MDTC01177313.1_pt1 | contig 43358 bp, 43 predicted proteins | sample 811181 | NCBI WGS metagenome assembly MDTC01 (sample SAMN05326644, study PRJNA326480) | marine metagenome | isolation source: seawater | place: Pacific Ocean: North | collected 2011 | reverse complement strand
CATACCAAAAAAAACAATACCGTTGTTCTATAACACCGCTATATTTTGTTCTATACTGCCTTAGTGCGCAATAAAGGAAATAAAATCACATCGCGAATAGAGGGTGAATCTGTAAAGAGCATTACTAAACGATCAATACCGATCCCCTCCCCCGCCGTTGGCGGTAATCCATATTCCAAAGCTGTAATATAGTCTTCATCATAACCCATAGCTTCATCATCACCTGCCTCACGATCAGCTAATTGCTGACGAAAACGTTCAGCTTGATCATCAGGATCATTCAGCTCTGAAAAGCCATTCGCGATTTCCATACCACCAATGTATAACTCAAAGCGATCAGTGATAAATGGATCGGTATCATTCGCCCTTGCTAATGGTGACACTTCTTTGGGAAATTCGGTGATAAAAGTCGGTTGGATTAGTTGATCTTCGACCAATACTTCAAACAGCTCCATATGCAACTTTCCTAATCCCATTGCATCAGTGACTTTGACACCATGCTCTATGGCAATTGCTGCTGCTTGCTCGCGATCCATCAGCTGTACTTCAGTGATCTCCGGATGATAATGCATAATCGAATCTTTCATACTCATACGAGTAAATGCTTGAGAGAAATCTATCTCACTGCCTTGCCAAGGACAACAAGGATTACCTAATACCGTTTTAGCTAGATGATGAAACAAAGCCTCTGTAAAGTTCATCATATCGATATAGTCTGCATATGCCTGATAGAATTCCAGCATGGTAAATTCTGGATTATGCCGGGTAGAAATCCCTTCATTACGAAAGTTACGATTGATCTCATAGACTCGCTCAATACCACCGACTACAAGACGTTTTAAGTAAAGCTCGGGGGCAATACGCAAAAATAAAGACATATCCATTGCATTGTGATGCGTGATAAATGGCTTAGCCATTGCACCACCCGCTTGTGACTGCATCATGGGTGTTTCCACTTCACGAAAATCATGGTCATCAAAGTAACGACGCATACTGGCTATTAATGCAGAGCGTACATGAAAAATATCACGTGTTTTTTGATTCACCATCAAGTCTAAATAACGCTGACGAAAACGTTGCTCTTGATCTGTTAAACCATGAAATTTATCCGGTAAAGGCCTTAAAGATTTCGTCAATAATCGTATCTCAATGACTTTAACTGAGAGCTCACCCGTTTTAGTTTTAAATAATTCGCCTCTAGCCCCAACAATGTCACCTAAGTCCCATTGTTTAAAATCAGCATAATCACCTTCAGGTAAAGCATCACGTGCTACATACAGTTGAATACGTCCGGTCATATCTTGTAATGTAGCGAAACTCGCCTTACCCATAATACGACGTAACATCATTCGTCCTGCGACCACAACAGGAATAGAATCAGCTTCTAAACTCTCATTATCTTGTTGCCCATACTGTTGGTGCAAATCTGCAGCAACGTGCTCACGCTTGAAGTCATTAGGAAAAGCTTGACGAGTTTCACTCAAAGCAGCTAATTTCAGACGACGCTGTTGAACTTGCTCGTTTATAGAAGGTAAAACGTTACTTGAATCTGTTGTATCACTGCTAGCCACGTGAAATCCCCGTATTGCAAACAAAAAGAGAGCTATCATAGCGAAGCACGCGTGTAATCACAACCGAATGAACATTTCTCCCATGAAGGCAGTACGCCATGTGCGGGGAAAACTTGATCACTAAAAGTCTTTTAGCGATACTAATAAAGTTATTGATTAGGCTCGGTTAATGTTATGAGATCTTTTTCACATCAGCTGCATCGTTTTTTACAAATCCTTGCAACCACAGCTTTTATTCTATTTACGCTGATTACTTTAAAACATTATTCCACAGACCCTATCTTCTGGGTCATCGGTGCGACATCCCTTGCCTCCAGTGCCACTATTTTATTCTTCACACCCGATTCAGAGAGTGCGAATAATAGACAGTTGCTATTAAGCTACGCCGTAGCCTTGGGAATCACGCTCGCATTACGTGAAGCAATACCCCTGATTGTCAAAGTATCATCCTGGATGCAACACATTGATCCCTTTACTCTCACGATGACAATGATCTTCCTTGCTATGTTTGCTACTCTCTACTGCTTTTCTCTACTGCACATCACACACCCTCCTGCTACTGGCATTGCGTTAGCCATGGCAGTTCATGACCCGAGCTATCTTGTCTTTGGCCTACTTCTCTTTCTTACCTTGTTACTGGCCGTGATGAAAACAATATTGGCAAATTATTTGGAAGATATCGTCGATTAGCGTTAAGCAAAAACAAGCGTCTATTCAGCACTGCCTTGTAACTTTAATGTTGCCTCAATGAATTGGTCAATATCACCGTCTAGCACCGCTTGCGTGTTCGACGTTTCCACATTCGTGCGCAGATCTTTTATGCGAGATGCATCGAGCACATAAGAGCGTATCTGACTGCCCCAACTGATATCAGATTTAGTCGCCTCTAATGCTTGCTGATCAGCTTGTTTCTTTTGCATCTCCAACTCATACAACTTGGCCTTCAGTTGCTTCATCGCCTGTGCACGGTTTTTATGTTGCGAACGATCGCTTTGACACTGAACCACAATACCGGTCGGCTCATGAGTTAAGCGAATCGCTGAGTCTGTTTTATTGACATGCTGACCGCCTGCACCACTGGCGCGGTAGGTATCAGTACGGATGTCAGCTGGGTTAATATCAACTTCTATATCATCATCAATTTCAGGCGAGATAAACACTGAAGCAAATGACGTATGACGTCTTGAACCAGAGTCGAAAGGCGATTTTCGGACTAAACGATGCACGCCATTTTCTGTACGCAACCAACCAAAAGCATATTCACCCTCAAAACGAATCGTAGCACTTTTAATACCAGCGACCTCACCTGGCGATACCTCCATCAACGTGGTTTTAAAACCATGCGCTTCGCCCCAGCGCAAGTACATACGCAATAACATTTCAGCCCAATCTTGCGCTTCGGTACCACCCGAACCCGACTGAATATCTAGGAATGCATGATTGGCGTCCATCTTACCAGAAAACATGCGTTGAAATTCCATACGCTCAATTGCCACTTGAAGTGCAAGCGTGTCAGTTTCGACCTCATTGACGGTATCTGCATCGTGCTCACTGAATGCTAGTTCCAGCAGCTCAGTGGCCTCAGCTAGGCGAGTTTGTAAATCATCTGAGCCATTAACCACCTGCTCTAATTGTGACTGTTCTACGCCAAGTGACTGTGCATGCTCAGGATTATTCCAAACATCGGGGTTTTCTAACTCACGTTGAACTTCTAATAATCGCTGTGCCTTACCCGCATAGTCAAAGATACCCCCGAAGTGCCTGTAAACGCTCGGTTAAGTCCTGAAGTTTTTCTCGTAAAGGATTTATTTCTAACATATCGATTCCATCTGAGGCTCTGACAACAGTATTTTCAATAATTGCTGGAGATCGGCCTGAGTTTGTAGTTGGTTTTTAAGGGCGACGTAATGATCAAACAGTTTAATCTCTGGAAAATAATACGCAACCAGTTTTCGTGCCTGCAACAAAGCCAAATGCTCACCCTCAATCATTATCAACCCAGCGACGTGTTGCATCAATAACTCTGTTTGTTCAGCTTTCGAAATAGACCACGTCTTGCCTGATTCAAATTCGGTTAAGATCTTATGAAACAACCAAGGTCTACCCAAACCAGCTCGTGCAATCATGATACCATCACAGCCAGAGGCTTGTTGCGCTGCTTTTAAGCTCACCAATGAGTCAACATCACCATTTGCAATCACAGGAATAGAGACCCAATCTATAAACGGACGAATGGCAGACCAACGTGCGGGGATATCGTAACGTTCCGTCCAATGCCTTGCATGCACAATCAGGCCATCGGCGCCTGCTGAGTCAATTGCTTCAGCGACTTGGCGATTTGCTGATTGATCATTAGGCTCGATGCGAATCTTAACCGTTAGCACACCATCGGTTGCCTCTCGCATCGCTTTGACACAGCGATACAAATGTTCAGGATCACTTAATAAACGTGAGCCCATTTTACGTTTACGTATTTTGGGTTGTGGGCAACCACAATTTAAATCAATAATCTCAGCTCCCCAGCCCCGTACAATCTCGGTTGCACGAGAAAGAATATCCGGTTGACTACCTGCCAACTGCACTGACCAGATTTGCTCATTATCGTCACGCAGACGATAACGTATCGGCTGACTCGGACGATGAACAATGTTGTGCGCAGATAACATCTCTGTGGTGCAATAACCCACACCACCAAAATCCCAGACAAGCTTTCTGAAAGGGGCACAACTGTAACCGGCTAAAGGCCCTTGCAGCAAAGGACTTTTCAGGGGCAACGAACCCAATTGTAGCGGTTGATCAAACACAGACTATACCTAAGGAACTTGTGATGATCGCATCATACCGACAAATGATAGATAAAAAAATACCCAGCCTTAACTAGCTGGGTATTTATAAAGCCTACTAGGGAAACTTTTGTATTAATCTGATGACTGACAGCGACAACACCCTGATAACCAGTTGTATAACCACGCTAATAAAAAGCCACCAACGAAACCATCGACAAAAGCCCATATAAAACCAATAACAACGCCCCAAAACGTCAAACTAAAACCAATATACACTGACGCTAGAATACCTAACCAAGGAAATCCAACACCAAACACCAAAGCCATCAAGACAACCGATAGCAAACTGATTGACCAGATAATGGCAATCGCTAACCCTAAAGCCAATGGCTTCAATCCATTATTAGACCCTGAATGCATAACTAACTCCCTGTTAATGTTGAAAAAAAGCACCTTCCATGAGAATCATAGCCTGTCATCAAGACTATTACAAAAATCCTTGCCAAAGCAGTGCATGAACCACTTCTACGTGCTTTATTCAGAGGGATCGTTGGATATCAACACCACGACATGCGCGGCGATACCTTCACTACGTCCCAATGACCCCATCTTCTCATTGGTAGTTGCCTTAACGCTTACCTGAGAGATAGGTAAACCGATAATATCGGCCAAAGATTGTCGAATACTTACCATGAGTGAAGAAAATTTAGGCTGCTCTGCAATTAGGGTCGCGTCGATATTGTGAATGGACAACGAGCGCGCCTTTAAGAGTTTTAAAATCTGTCCTATGAGCATAGCACTATCCGCATCTTTGAAGGATGTATCCGTATCAGGAAAATGTTGCCCAATATCCCCCAAAGCGGCTGCGCCCAACAATGCATCACCCACAGCATGCAACAACACATCACCATCGGAGTGCGCTAAAAATGCCGCGTGATGAGGCACCCTAACACCACCTATCATGATATGGTTTCCCTCACAAAATCGATGAGAATCATAACCAAAACCCACTCGCATCATGACGCGCTCTCCTGTTTTAAATACCACTCCGCCAAGGCAAGGTCCTCGGCATAAGTCACTTTAAGATTCGACGCCTCACCTAAGACCATGTGAGGTTGATAACCCAACCGCTCAATAGCACTGGCTTCATCGGTGATCTGTGATATCTCTTCTTGAGTCAAACTATCCAGTGCTGATCTTAATAACCCATAACGAAACATTTGTGGGGTTTGTGCCTCCCAAAGTGCCTCACGAGCTTGTGTTTTTTCAACACACCCTTCTTCATTCACTATTTTTATTGTCTGTGTGACTGGCCTACCCAACAAACCGCCCACAGAATGGTGCTGACACTCGATGATCAAGTGTTGAAGAGATTGTAGACGCAAACAAGGTCTTGCAGCGTCATGCACCAACACCCAATCGTTCTCATTAGCCTTTCCCTCAAGAGCGAGCAAACCTTGCAACACTGAATCAACGCGCTGCTCTCCACCAACCGTGGTCATGAGACGAGAATGAGGTCGCTCATAAAGCTTTGGCCAAAATTCATCTTGGGCATGAAGGACCAGCATAATACCCTTGACCCAGGTCGCTTGTAAGAAAATATCCACAGTGTGTTTTAGTAACGGTTGGCCCGATAAAAGCGCGTATTGCTTCGGACAGCCTGATCCAAAGCGATGCCCAATACCCGCAGCAGGAATGACAACCCAAAAGGGGGACTGTTGGGTCGTATTAAGATTCAATCGTCGATAACCTGATAAAAGACTTCGTCACGTTTAATCATGCCAAGCTCATTGCGAGCCTCAGCCTCAATCGCATGGTGGCCATTTTTTAGTTGTTGAATATTAGATAGCATTGCTTGGTTACCTTGATGCATCACTTGATTACTCTGCTGCAACTGCCTAATTTCGTCATCCAAATGCCAGACACTGGTCAAACCGCCTGGCATAAACCATAACTGATACTGCATAAAAATCAGCATCGCCATTAATCCTGAGCCCAGCCACTTAACCATAAGACACCCGTCATTATTAAAATCACAGTCTGTTATGATCGATAATATACCAGTGACATTAAAAAAAACAGCTACTCAGCTCATTTAACTAACTTTTTTCAATCAAGGCTTAATTTAGACTTTAGATTAGAAAAAGCCTGTATCCCCGCATAAGGCGCATCATTGCCTAATTCTTGCTCAATTTTAAGCAGTCGATTGTACTTTGCTACACGATCTGAACGACATAACGAACCAGTTTTAATTTGACCCGCTGCTGTTGCCACCGCTAAATCTGCAATGGTTGCATCCTCAGTCTCACCCGACCGGTGAGAAATCACAATACCGTACCCAGCCTGCTTCGCTAAGCCAATCGCAGCCAATGTTTCAGACAATGTGCCAATTTGATTGAACTTAATCAGAATTGCGTTAGCAACGTCTTGATCGATACCCTGTGCGAAGATTTTAGGATTGGTCACAAATAAATCATCGCCGACTAACTGTACTTGATCACCTAATCGCTGCGTCAAAAGAGACCAACCCGACCAATCACCCTCATCTAAACCGTCTTCTATAGACAAGATAGGATAATCACGTACCCAGGCAGCCATCTTATCGATCAGCTGCTCTGAAGTTAACTGTAAGTTTTCAGAGGATAAATGATACAGTCCATCGCGATAAAACTCAGAACTTGCACAATCCAATCCTAAATAAATATCAGAGCCTGCTTTTAATCCCACATCACTGATGGCTTCTAAAATACACTCCATAGCCGCTTCATTATTCGGTAAATCAGGTGCAAAGCCACCTTCATCACCAACGGCTGTTACCAATCCCTGTTGCACCAAACGTTTTTTCAATGCATGGAAGATTTCAGCACCATAACGCAAAGCCTCTGAGAATGAAGGCGCACCAACAGGTAAAATCATAAACTCTTGGATATCCAGATTATTATTGGCATGTGCACCTCCGTTGATAATATTCATCATGGGCACAGGCATGGTGTAAGGACCTGAGCAACCCAAATAACGGTAAAGCGGCAATTGATGATCGGCAGCAGCGGCGTGGGCAACTGCAAGCGAGGCACCCAGGATAGCATTAGCACCCAACTGACTTTTATTCTCCGTACCATCCAATTCCAGCATGACCATATCAATGGTTTCTTGCACGTCCGAAGGCTGACCAACAAGTGCTTGACGAATTGGACCGTTCACATTGGCAACTGCTTTCAACACCCCTTTCCCGCCATAGCGTTTCGCATCGCCATCACGCAACTCTAATGCTTCTCGTTTACCCGTAGAGGCCCCAGATGGCACCATAGCTGTACCACGAGCACCGGAATCCAAGGTAACATCAACTGCAATCGTTGGATTGCCGCGTGAATCTAGAATCTCTCTTGCTTCAATAGCAGTGATCTTTGTCATAACAATTCCTTTAGTAAAAAAATAAAATTAATGAGTTTCCAGGCAAGTATCCTGTGCTTTAACAACATCTTCAAGCCAGATGCCAGTTTTTACCGCCTGATTGATACGTAATAGCGTATCAAGCAATGCTGGCATTTTGTCCAGAGGCCAGGAATTTGGCCCGTCACTGAGTGCCTCGTCAGGATTAGGATGTGTCTCCATAAATACACCACTCACACCCGCCGCAACAGCAGCACGGGCTAGTACCGGCACGAAGTCACGACGCCCACCTGAAGTGCTGCCCTGCCCACCTGGCATCTGCACCGAATGAGTAGCATCAAAAATCACTGGCGCTTGCGTTTCACGCATGATGGCTAATGAGCGCATATCAGAAACCAAGTTGTTGTAACCAAATGAAGCACCTCGCTCACAGACCATGATATTAGGATTACCCGTGGATCTCGCTTTAGTGACCACGTGCATCATGTCTTGGGGTGCCAAAAATTGCCCTTTCTTAATATTCACTGGCAAGCCTGTCTCAGCCACCTTAGTGATGAAATTGGTTTGGCGACATAAGAAAGCAGGTGTTTGCAAGACATCCACCACGGCAGCTACTTCGTTAAGAGGCGTATCTTCATGCACATCTGTTAAGACGCGTACACCTAAGGTCTTTTTGACTTTCTCTAAAATGGCCAAGCCTTTTTCTAAACCAGGGCCACGAAAACTATTGATGGATGAGCGATTCGCCTTATCAAAAGAGGCTTTAAAGACAAACGGGACACCGCGCTGATACGTCATGGCTTTGAGCTCTGTGGCCACTTGCATGACCAAATCTTCACTCTCAATCACACATGGTCCTGCGATGATTAATAGGGGGTCATTCAACCCAATGCGATCAGCACCAATATTGGCCATTCTTGTCTCCGAAGCAATCTGAAAGAACCCGAATCATACTGGATCAAGGCGGTTTTGCAAGGTTACCGCCTGTGGTACACTCGCGCCCATGGCACTGATTCAATTAAAAAACATCCACTTAAGCTTCGCAGAAGCCCCTTTATTCAATGACCTATCATTACAGGTGTCACGAAAACAACGTATCGCCCTTATTGGTCGAAACGGTACTGGGAAATCAACGCTTCTTAAAGTTATTCAAAAAATCGTGCAACCCGATACTGGATTGGTCGAAGGGCAAGCGCATACCATCACCGCCTTGCAACAAAACGTGCCGGACAATCTCAGCGGCAATGTGCACGATTTCTTGGCAACCAGTCTCGGTGATGAAGCTGCGTGGCAATCCACACACACGGTCGATCGCATCATTCAAGAACTCCAGCTTAACCCACAGTCACAGCTATCGGATTTATCCGGCGGTGAAATACGCCGATGCTTACTCGCTCAAGCCTTAATTCAAGAGCCTGATGTGCTGTTACTCGATGAGCCAACCAACCACATGGACATGCCCACCATTCAATGGCTGGAAAATTACCTAATTCAATCACAACTGACCTGCATTCTCATCACCCATGATCGGAGTTTTTTACAACAGGTCGCCACTCACATTGCTGAACTGGATCGTGGCGAACTCACCACATGGACCGGAGACTACCAAAGCTTTCTCGTGCATAAGTCTCAACAGTTAGAAGCCGAAGAACGAGCCAATGCTTTATTCGATAAACGCCTGGCACAAGAAGAGCGCTGGATTCGACAAGGCATTAAAGCACGCCGCACGCGCAACGAAGGACGCGTGCGCGCACTCAAACAAATGCGTTATGAACGAGCACAACGTCGCGAACAGCGAGGTCAAGTCAATCTGAATACGCAACAACAAGCCCATAGCGGCAAACAAGTCTGTGTTGCCGATAACATCAGTATTCAACTTGATGGCAAAACGATCATTAAAAACTTTTCCTGCATTATTCAACGCAAAGACAAGGTCGGCATCATCGGCCACAGTGGTTGTGGTAAAACCACATTAATTCGCTGCTTACTCGGACAACTGCAACCCGACCAAGGCATAGTGACCTTAGGGACACAACTGGATATTGCTTACTTTGATCAACACCGACATAGCTTAGACATTGATGCCACACCGATGGATGTCGTGGCGGAAGGCCGCTCCCATATCACGATCAATGGCCAATCCAAGCACATCATGAGTTACCTGCAAGACTTTTTATTTTCACCTTTACAAGCCCGTAGCCAAATCCGAACACTCTCGGGTGGTGAACGTAATCGCTTATTACTGGCTAAGTTATTTTCACAACCCGCTAATTGTTTAGTACTGGATGAACCGACTAATGATTTAGACATTGAAACCTTAGAGTTACTCGAACAATACTTGGTGGAGTTTGATGGTACCGTGATTGTCGTTAGCCATGATCGCACCTTCATTGAAAACGTTGTGACACAAACCTATCGGTTTGATGAACACGGACACATCACAGAACACATGGACCACTTCATCGATACGCCCAAGACAGCTTCATCTGCTAATGAAAAAACAACGACAAAAACTAATACCAAGAAAAGTACGTTAACCCATGAAGAGCGTAAAGAATTAAATAAGCTACCGGCAAAAATTGAAAAACTCGAAGCGAAAATAGCGCAAGCACAAGCAACCCTGAATCAACCTGACTTTTATCAACAATCCCAAGACGTCACACAACCACAAATTGATCGTTTTGAATCCCTGCAGCAAGAACATGATCAACTCTATCAGCGCTGGGAAGTGTTGCTGGAGAAAGATATTTAACAACTTGAATTGCAATCACAATAGCAACCTGCATAAGTGCCAGTACTACATCTAGCATCACACACATCATTATCATTCGTCGCACAACCGCCTTGGTATAGATCATATTCAACATTTTGACCGCACTCAGAACAAGGCGAAACACCTTCAGAGTTAACCGCCATACCATTGCATACATTAGTAGAATTATGATGCCAAGCCATCACCGATACATTCACTGCAAAACTAAACCCCAACACGATTAATAACGTCGCATACTTTTTCATTTGGTCTCTCCTAGTAAAAGTTACACATTTACATTATAGACTAAAATCCATAATAGCCAGTCAAAAATCATCCATAAACATTTCAACTTATTGATTTATATGTATTTTTTTATCGAAAAGGTGGGTTTACTGAGTTTGCGTTGTTATTTCGCTCTTGGAACATCATCTGAAAAAGGACTTCTATTAATCATACGCCAGAGGTGAATCTAACCTGGCGTATAATCTACTTCTAGATCTGGCAACTCTCCATCATCACTCTTAATGCAGCGATAGATTTAAGTGACTTTACGAATTACATCTCAGAAATGATCTGAAACGATCTGTTTCTAATCGGAAAGTCACTGAAAACCGATCGATTTAATTTAATTCAAACAAACGTCGATCCAGCGTACATTCAAATGCTTCGGTTGAGTTAGAAGCAGTAGCGTTATTAAATAATGACTGGTCACTACCCGATGGCTTTACTGATTCGGCAATCATAGACCCCGCTAATAAAACACCAGGAAACGCGCCGTATAATAATCCTAGATAAACAAATGCTCCCCATGGTCGTTCCTGAATCTTTTTTTCTAAATAATCCACTGGCTTAATCACTAAGTTATCACGCACTTTTTCAACCGGATAAATCACGGTTCCAATTAAGTTAAATAATAAATGACTCAATGCCACCGTCATTGCATTACGACGCTTAGATAATGCAGACATCGCAGCAAGGATACCGGTAACCGTTGTTCCCCAGTTAGAACCTATTTGTAATGGGAACATTTGATCGCGAGTAATATAACCATCCAAGTTTAGTGCCGTCAGTACCGACGTGACCACAGAACTTGATTGCATCAAAATCGTTAAGCCACAACCTAGCACGATATTTAAGTACGGGTTGATATTTAATGAACGCTGAAAGATATCCAAAACTTGTCCTTGGATTAATTGACGTAAAACTTTAGTGAGCGCATAGAGACACACACTGATCGTAAATAATCCCAAAATAATCGACAAGGCACCTGCAGCGGATTCATCTAAACCCATATCTGCAAAAACCCCACCTCCAAGTGCACTTAAGTTAGTACAACTGGCATAGCGTGGGTCCTTTGCAATGGCTTTAATGAAATCTTTATTGGGTGAAATTAATTGTTTCATCAGATCATCGACAATCAGATCAAAAAATTCGTATTCCTCACCACCTCCTGAGTCTGATATACCCTCAGTCATTTTACGTGACACTGTCCAGTAGAAATTTGATGAGGTCTGAAGGATAACAGCAATCATTAAGGACCACATGTTGAAGAAATCATGCATACTTGATGTCGCAAAACCTTTGGCAAACTGATCATCTTCATCTAATGCTTTTTTGTACCAGAACAAAGCCACCAAGTTATTTGTCATGGTAGTACCAATGTTGGCCCCAAAAACCATGTACATGGCAAGGAAAGGGTTTAGTTCATTAGCGCCGACTAAACTGACAATGAGCGATGTGGCTGTCGAAGAGCTTTGTAAGGCAACCGTTATCAACTCGCCAATCGCAATTGCACCCGCAGGGTCATGCACCACGTCAAATAAACCCGCTGAATCACGACCGCCTGCAACTTTAGCGCCATTACCCACAAGCTTTAGACCCACCACAAAGCAATATAGCAATGTTGGCACACTGATGACACGTGCTGTAGTCAATAAAGTTGAAGGGCGATTTGCCTCTCCCTCTGAAGACAACGTACCCCAATCAGATGAACCATCATCTGAACCATTGGGTGTATTTCCCGGTATTTCATTATCGCGGAAGGTTAACTCAACCTCACCTGACACAACACCTTGCTCAATATCTCCTTGATTAGCATCCACTCCATTAAGTTCATTATATGAATCTTGCAACGCACCCTCATCTTTACCCTTCAATGTAATCTCCTTGATTTATAGATGACGAATATAAAAAATTCCGTTTAAAAACCGGCAACATCCTAGCAAAATAAAAAAAATTAAAATAGGTGATAAATATCCGCATTAATAGATCGAATATAACAAAAAAAAAGTCTGTTTCTTTATAAATCAATACTGAAATTAATGGACAAAGCCATCTATTTAATTGGCAAAAAAAAATCAAAATCAGCATGTTAATCCACAAAATAAATAAAAGATTAAGATAATATTATTTTTTACAATACTATTGTATCGCTACACTAAGGAACAAAAAAATACCTAACAACAATCAATATCAAAAGAGCTGTAAACCATCTTTTCGAATACAGAGAATGTCTCAATATCGCTCCATGTAAGATTGATCATGATAAACTATGCAAGAAGATATCCAAGAAACTAGCAATAGCTGAAGCGTATTTAATGGGTAAGCAAAAACACCACAAAGAGCAAGTAGCAGAAAATAATCAAATTAATTTCAATTACAGAAAAAATAGATACTTAAGCTTTGATCTTCTATGAACATAGATAAATAAGCTATATTTTGCAATATTATTAATAATGACCACACTCCAAACCATGCCTGTTAAATTATAGAAATAATATGCAAAAGGACAAACAAAAACTACAAGTAATATATTTAAATTTGTCTGTAATAGGAGGATTTTATGGTAACCATAGTAGAGAGGATCATACACACACAGTGATGGAATCACGGAAAAGACAGAACCTATGACATAAATATCGAGCTGACCTGCATGTTGCACATAATCATCACCAAATAAATGAAGTATTTGTTTTGAATAAGCTAGAATAATAATTGAAAAGACAGCTAGAAAGACGATCTGGATAAGATTGCATAGATTAAGATTTCTTTGATTGACTTTTGGATCGAGTTTAGCCGCAAGACGAGGCTTTATGATCGTTTTTACCATATTAACTATAGAGTAAACTAGACCTACAATAACAAGAAAAGAACTATAATATCCAACTTGTTTCTCACCATGCGAACCAATAATCTCTACAATCAATAAATCTAAAAACTGAAAAAGTTTTGTTGCTGAGTTATTCATTAAAAGTACCTTGCTATATCCTAGCCAATCTGAAGAATCCTCAGCCTTTAATAATTTCCTAGAACTAAGGAAATTTCTAATTCGATTTCGATAAAAAAATATAATTAACAGCATAGAGATCATGAAATAGAAGAGTGACGTGACTATCAATACTAAAGCTAAATCTAATACGTCGAGACCAATAGTGCTTTCAACATTAAAAAAGACAACAAATGAAAATAAAGCGATTAGATTAAATAATATATTAGAGATAATTGATGAAACTATAGTACTTCTCAATGCTAGAAAAATACTTCCGATCATCACGGCTAATGCGGCAGATGGTACTGCGAGCTGTGCATATACGGCCATATGATAGTTTTTTAGGTGATTAATATTGTAATGAATCATCAAGGCAATGATAAGTATCAATATTATACAAAGCGGAAAAAAAATCAGTATAGAATTCCTAATGATTTTCATATTCCAATGAAGGTAGCTCCCTGCTGAAGAGTCATCATTTTCAGATGCATATCTCGTAAAATACTTTGACACGGCCATATTAGTCCCAAATAACACGAAAGGTACTGTTACCCAAATAAATCGTATTGCGAGAGAGAAATCTCCATATAAGGCTGCGTCAATATGATTCGAAACGTAAGTATTGAACAGAAATTTGATTGCATAGGATAATAAACCAAAAGCGATCAAACCTAATATTCCATTAACCCTTAGAACGTCCGACCGCATGTAAATCTCCCTAAAAATCCTTTTTTTTTGCATTCCCCGGATGATTAATGCTTTACATCCCTAAATTTTTAAACCATATACGGAATATTGTTTTATATTTACAAAATGTCCTCGCAACGCATTATTACAAAATAACATACGAAGAAATAACACTCTATTTATTCGGTTAATAATACCTAACACTGAAAAAATAGTATGAGTATAAATAACCAAGAGTAAAACATAATGCCGCGAAAAAAATAGGTGTTACACATAAACCTGAGAACCGAGATATAAAATAATCTACTATCATCTTAGGAGAAGATTATAAATATTATGCCATTCAAGCTGAGTCACTTACCGCAACATAGCACCAACAAATCCTAAAAATAAAGGATGAGCATCACGAGGATTAGAAGTAAACTCTGGATGGAACTGACAGGCAATATACCAAGGATGATCTGGTATCTCGACTACCTCAACTAATTGCCCGTCAACTGATTGACCAGAAACACGCAATCCTGCTGCTTCTATGGATTCAACGTATGCTGGATTAACTTCATAACGATGACGATGTCGTTCAGTAATTTTTTCAGAACCATACAACTCAGCAGCCTTAGAACCTGGCTGCAGATGACACACTTGAGCGCCTAAACGCATTGTCCCACCAACATCTTGATCTTTATCACGCAGCTCCTTTTCACCGGATTGATTCACCCATTCATTAGCCATGGCAATCACAGGATGTAATACCTTTTCATCAAACTCGGTGCTATTCGCTTCTTTCATCGCTAGGCAATGACGTGCAAATTCAATCACCGCAATCTGTAAGCCTAAACAAATTCCTAAAAAGGGCACGTTATTTTCTCGTGCGTATTGCGCGGCCATCACCTTGCCTTCAACGCCACGCACACCAAAACCACCAGGAACTAAAATACCATCAGCATGCTCTAATAAAGTAACGCCCTCTTGCTCCAACGCTTCTGAATCAACATATTCTATATTCACCTTAGTTTGAGTATGAATACCGGCATGAATCAGGGCTTCATTCAGTGATTTATAAGCATCTGCATAATCAATGTATTTACCGACCATGATTAAAGTCACTGATTGCTTTGGATGCTTATGCCAGTCAACCACCTGCTGCCATGCTGATAAGTTAGCTGATGAACGCTCTAACTGTAATTTCTTCCCTATACGTTCACCCATCCCTTGTTGCTGTAACAATAAGGGGATTTCATAAATGCTACTCACATCTTGCAAAGAAAAAACATCATCGATGGCGACATTGGTAAACAAGGCAATTTTCTTGCGGCATTCATCAGATAATTCATCTTGCGACCGACAGGCCAATATATCTGGCTGTATTCCGATTGAACGTAGCTCTTTAACAGAGTGTTGCGTAGGTTTAGTTTTAATCTCTCCAGATACCGCTATGTAGGGAACCAAGGTTAAATGTACAAATAATGTATGCTCCGCTCCGCGCTCAATGCGCAATTGGCGAATGGCTTCGAGATATGGCAGTGACTCAATATCACCGACTGTGCCACCAATTTCTATTAAAGCCACATCGGCACCTTCAGAACCCTCAGCAATCTTGGCTTTGATGGCATCCGTGATATGCGGAATCACTTGAACTGTCGCACCAAGATATTTCCCCTGACGCTCTTTGCGAATCACCTCAGCATACACTTGACCTGTCGTAAAATTATTCTTACGGGTCATTTTAGTACGAACAAACCGCTCATAGTGCCCTAAGTCTAAATCCGTTTCCGTACCATCTTCAGTAACAAAAACCTCACCATGCTGGAAAGGACTCATAGTCCCCGGATCAACGTTGATATAAGGATCCAACTTCATCATGGTAATGCGAAGATTTTGTGACTCCAGAATCGCCCCTAAGGACGCAGCAGTAATACCTTTTCCTAAAGAAGAAACCACACCACCAGTAATAAAAATGTATTTTGTCATAGGAATCCCGTTTCACTAATAATCAACTAAAAACGGGAGTCAATTATACTGAAAAAAACCAAGCAACCCAACTAGAATTAGATTTAAAAATCTTAAGATTTTATTATCTTAGCCAAGCTCTCGCGTCAACTACGTCTTGACTAATTTGCGTCACTAAAGCTTCTACCGAATCAAAATTTAATTCTTCGCGCAATTGATGTAAAAACTCGATCCGAAGATACTCACCATAAATTTCATGATTGAAATCTAGAATATAAACCTCTAACAACGGCTGCTTCACCTCAAAGACGGGGCGAAAACCAATACTAGCAACACCATTTGCAACGAAGCCAGGGCCATGCACACGCACAACAAACACACCCGTCATTGGAGGCAACATACGATATAAAGGTATGTTTGCTGTTGGGAATCCCCATGTACGACCGCGCTGGTCACCGCGAATTACCGGGCCATAAAGACTATAACAACGCCCAGTCAATTGCTGGACGGATTGCAGATCTCCCTTCTTAAGAAACTTACGTAATTGAGTACTACTCACCCGCATATCACCAACTGTCATAGGTGGAATTTGATGCACTTTAAAGTCATATTGCTCCCCTAAAGAATGCAATAACTCATAATCACCCTGACGCGAAGCACCGAATCGAAAATCATCACCAACAATGACAGCCTTTACATTCAAACGATCAACAAGAAACTGATTAACAAAATCAATCGCTGGCAAGGTAGCCATCGCATGATCAAATTTCAAGCACAGTAAGAAATCCAGGGCGTAAGGCTGAAGAGCCAACCACTTCTCACGGAGTCTCATTAATTTTACTTGGCTTTCCTGTCCCGCAAAGTAATCTTTTGGATGCGATTGAAAAGTCAGTAACACAGAGGGGACACGCAATTGCTTTGCTAGAGTAATGGTTTCCTGAAGTAATTGCTGATGCGCTAAGTGCAACCCATCAAAACTGCCCATGGTTAACACTGAACCCTGTTTAAAATACGATTGTGTTTTATAAGGAATATTTCGTAAAACTTTCACTCACTACCTACCCATCTCACATCTTGAAAACGTAATCCAGTTAACCACAATACACCGACATAAACTAATAACGATGATGCAATAACGAACATCAAATACAAACTTCGCTGTCCTATGCTCCCTATAACCCACTGTGAAAAATCACCAGCCAGACCTGTTGCCGTTAAACCTAATGCTAGGTTAGCAACCACACACCGAGTCAAAAATACCCGCCAACCTGGCTGAGGTTGATAAAGTCCTTGGCTTATCAACAACCTTAATAGGCATAAGCTATTGAAAAAAGAGGCCAATGAAGTGGCTAATGCTAACCCTGTATGGTGAAGCGGAATAATGAACACTAAGTTTAAAATCACGTTCACTAATAAAGCTGAGGCAGCAACTTTGACCGGAGTATGGATATTTTGCCGAGAGTAAAAAGCCGTCGCTAATACTTTTACCAACATGAAGGCAGGTAATCCAAAAGAAAAAGCCATCAAACTCATTGACGCCATTGAAACATCTTGTACAGTAAACTTCCCGTGTAATAGTAACGTTGCGAGAATAGGGGCTGACAAACAAGACAATCCCACGGCAGCAGGCACTCCTACCAAAGCCAGAGTTCGGAGAGACCAGTCCAGTGTTGCTGAATACGCCTGTTCTGATTGAGTCGTATAATGACGCGATAAATTTGGGAGCGATACTGTCGCCAAAGCAACGCCAATCACACCTAAAGGAAGAAAAGTCAATCGGTCAGAATAGTAGAGCCATGAAATACTACCTGAAGGAAGAAAAGAAGCGAAGAAACCATCAATTAATAAGCCCAATTGCGCCACTGACACACCAAATAATGCAGGCACCATTTTTTTTAACACTCGCCAAACAGCGGCATCTCGCCAATCAAAACGAAGCTTTGGAAATAATCCTGCACGATACAGCGCGGACCACTGTAATCCACATTGCAGCACCCCCCCCATAATGACACCACAAGCAAGGATATAAATAGGCTGATGAAAATAATTAACGCCAAACATTGCGGCTGCAATCATTGCAACATTCAATAAGACTGGTGACAATGCAGGAATTGCAAAACGCTGCCAAGCATTCAGAACGGCTCCAGCAAAAGCGGCCATAGAAATTAAAAGTAGGTAGGGAAAAGTGATATAGAGGAGGTGCTTAGAGAGCTCATAACGCACCGGGTGATGCAAAAAACCTGGCGCAAAAATGACCACCAGCAATGGGACACCAATCTCGGCCAATACTACGATGACCAGTAATGAAGCCAGCAAAGCGCCCGCAACTTTTCCCACAAAAGCACTAACATCAGCCTGAGATTGCTGTGTTTTGTACTCAGTCAAAATAGGAACAAACGCCTGAGAAAATGCCCCTTCAGCAAATAACCTTCTGAAAAAGTTAGGTATTTTGAATGCAATTACAAATGCATCAAAAGCTGGCCCTGCGCCAAAAAAACCGGCTAAAGCAACATCACGCACAAAGCCTAAAATCCGCGATACCATTGTCATTCCAGCTACAACACCGGTAGATTTAACTAATTTTTTACTCATAGAAGTTGAAATCCTGACAGAGGGCACGAAACAAGCTCGAGAATAGGCTCATTATGCTATCTAAGTCAAAGACACAAGACAAGCAGTCCACACACCAATTGACAAACACGGGAAAACCAGGCATATTGCCTGGCTTGAAATCAACTACTAACATTAAGGGAGCACTACGTGGCCAATTCCCCGCAAGCTAAAAAACGAGCACGCCAAGCTGACAAACGCCGTGAGCATAACACCGCACAACGTACTAAGATGCGCACCTATCTTAAGAAGGCTGCTCATGCAATCACAACCAAAGATCAAACTACTGCGCCTACAGCCTGTGCAGATGCCATCAAGACATTGGATATGGCCGCCAGCCATAACATTATTCACCGCAATAAGGCGGCGCGTCTTAAGAGTCGTTTAGTGGCCAAACTAAAGCTGCTAACAGAAGCTTAATCTCCATATCTCGGTCTATCCGCATATCAATCACTGCCATATCTGCTTTCAGACATCGCAGTGATTTTTTTTATCTTAATCATTCTCGCCATTGCTATAATGTGCTGCAACAGCTTGACACAATGTATCACAACCCTCACCCGAAACTCCCGAAATCATAAAAATTGGACCGGTCCAATTTAAAGCAGAAACCACTTCAGCGCACTTAGCTTCACGCTCATCCTGGGGAATCGTGTCGATCTTATTAAGCACCAACCAACGTTGCTTTTCTCCCAATTCTGCATCATGGGTTACTAATTCATTTATAATGGTATTGACTGCCTCTACGGGATCATCCGCCATTGGACTAATATCCACCAAATGTAACAACAGACAAGTTCGACTTAAGTGCTTCAAAAAACGCACACCCAAACCAATACCTTCGCTAGCACCCTCTACCAAACCTGGAATATCTGCGATGACAAAACTACTCTCATGCCCTAGTCGAACCACACCCAAATTTGGATACAGTGTTGTAAATGGATAATCTGCAATTTTTGGACGCGCATTAGACACTTGACTGATGAATGTTGACTTACCGGCATTAGGTAAACCCAATAATCCAACATCAGCTAACACCTTCATTTCTAACTTCAGATTACGGGATTCTCCTGGTGAGCCCTTGGTCGTTTGTCTCGGTGCACGATTGACGCTACTCTTAAATCGCGTATTACCCAATCCATGAAACCCCCCTTGAGCGACACGCACACGTTGATTAGGATCCGATAAATCAGCTATGCACTCTCCGGTGTCTGCATCATAGATAACGGTACCCATTGGAACGTGCAATATCAGATCGTCTGCGCCTTTACCAGTTCGCTCACGCCCCATTCCAGGCTGGCCATTTTTAGCCCTAAATAAACGACTATAGCGATAATCAATTAGAGTATTAATATCTTCCGATGCTTCGAGAAAAACACTGCCACCATCACCACCATCGCCACCGTCTGGACCACCCCGAGGAATGAACTTCTCACGACGAAAACTCAAACAGCCGGCACCGCCGTTACCTGCCTCAACACGAATTAAAGCTTCATCAACAAACTTCATACACCCCCCCAAACTTTAAAAGTAGACCCGTCTCTTGGAATAGATAAAAAAAAGCCTCATCGAATGACGAGGCTTTTTTTAAATAATCGATAAAAGAAACTAGGCAGCGTTGACTGCTTCAACAGAAACTGTACGACGACGCTTAGGACCTTTAACAGAAAAAACCACCTTGCCTGGAATCAGTGCGAATAACGTATGATCACGCCCCATTCCAACACCTACGCCTGCATGCCAGTGAGTGCCACGTTGACGTGCGATAATATTTCCAGCAATGACAGACTCACCACCAAAATGTTTAACTCCTAAATACTTAGGATTCGAATCACGACCGTTACGAGTACTACCACCCGCTTTCTTATGAGCCATACTTTACCCCTTTATAAAAAAATACTTAAACCTTATTGTTCAGTTAAGCAGCAACACTGATGCCGACAACTTTCACCGCTGTGTAATACTGACGATGCCCCATTTGCTTCATATGGTGCTTACGACGTTTGAACTTTATGATATGCACTTTCTTAGCACGATCTTGTGCAACCACCTCAACAGTCACAGTTGCTCCTGAGACGTGTGGGGCTCCAACATGTTGCGTTTCGCCGTCGGAAACTAATAATACTTCTGGTAGCTCTATTTGCTCACCCACTTGTGCAGCACACTTTTCTAATCGAATCACATCACCTTCAGCGACTTGATACTGCTTCCCACCATTGGCAATTACTGCGTACATAAGCCTTCCTCATCACGTTCTGACTATTAAGTCGCAGGATTGTACGGAATCTTATCGCCGCAATCAAGCTATTATCGCGTTAATCTGCGCAACGACTCAAGCTTAAATGGAACACGCCTTTCTTGACAGCAGACACCGATACTCCTAGGATTGTCGGATGAACACAGCTGCTATCAAAAAATGTCCAACTTTAGCTGAAATAACAGCACATTGCGTTAGCGAACTCAGACAGCTTGATCAACTCATCGTCCAACAAATGACTTCTTCCATTCCCCTCATTCAAGAAGTGGCTAGACATATCCTGAGAGGGAGCGCTAAACGCTTACGACCACTGCTTGTCATACTAAGCGCACACACAGCCCATCCCTCACCTCCTAAAGATTACCTGTTACTGGCTGCGATTATTGAGTTTGTGCATACAGCAACACTCTTGCATGATGATGTCGTTGATGAGTCTGATCAGCGTCGCGGCCATCAAACAGCCAATACCGTTTGGGGAAACTCTGCCAGTGTCTTAGTGGGAGACTTCCTGTATTCACGAGCCTTTCAAATGCTCACTGAAATTAACGACAATGATATAATGCGCATCTTAGCAGACGCCACGAACACCCTAGCTGAAGGAGAGGTCCTTCAACTGATGAATCGTCAGGACACCTCACTGACTGAAGAGACTTATTTGGATGTCATCTATCGAAAAACAGCGAAATTATTCGAATCTTCTGCCGAAATAGTGGCAGTTGGAACTCCGCATCAATCAGCATTAGCGGAATATGGAAAGCACGTAGGCCTCTGCTTTCAAATTGTTGATGATATTTTGGATTACACCGGATCTAGTGCTGACATAGGAAAAAATGTTGGGGATGATCTTGCTGAAGGAAAAATAACATTACCACTCATCTATGCCTTAGAAACTGCTGATTTGAAGCAGCAGCAGACAATTCAACAAGCTATCAACAACCCCTCACCAAAGATACTTCCGGATATTATGACGTTTATACAAAAATCAGATGCCATTCAACGCTGTCATGAGCAAGCTGAACGACACTGCCAGAAAGCTATCAACGCCATTCATACCATTCCAGAATCAATATACAAGCAATCTATGTTGGATTTAGTCGAATTTGCTCTACTACGACATTTTTAAACCCCCGTTTTTTTACAAATCTTTACACCTCTAATACAGTCAAACTATAATTGAGACAAAATTTGTACTCAAAGGATTGGCTATGTCACGATTTATTGTATTATTCCTAGTATTTTGCTTATTTAGTGTTGGAGTACTGATCTGCATTCATAGAGGACATGGGTATCTATTCACTGCCTCGATGGGTTTCCTTATCCTTCTTGGCCTGTATGATCACTTCTTGTCATCAAAAAATATACTTAGACTCTACCCAATTACAGGGCATCTGCGTTATATTTTCGAATCTATTCGTCCCGAAATACAACAGTACTTTGTTGAAAGCAATTCCAATGGCCAGCCTTACGACCGAGAAATACGCTCACTGGTTTACCGTCGCGCAAAAAATGTCACTGACACACATCCGTTCGGAACAGAGAGGAACATCAAAGACCCTCACTACACATACACTCAACATTCTTTGCAGGTTGCTCCGATCTCTAAAAATGCTGATAGGGTTTTATTCGGAAATGAGCAATGCCAACAACCCTATCATTCATCCATCATTAATATTTCAGCTATGAGCTATGGATCATTAAGCGCTAAAGCCATACGTACACTTAATCGTGGCGCAAGACTCGCAGGAATGTCGCATAACACCGGTGAAGGTGGATTGAGCAATCATCACCTGATAGAAGGTGGAGACTTAATTTGGCAACTGGGTACGGCTTATTTTGGAACGCGCGATAAAAACGGTTATTTTGACCCAAAGACTTTTCAAAAAAAATCTCAACGACCGTCTATTAAGATGATTGAAATTAAACTCTCTCAAGGTGCCAAACCCTCTCATGGAGGCGTACTCCCTGCTGCCAAAATCACCAAAGAAATTGCTGAGATACGTGGTATTGAGAGAGGGCAAGACTGTATATCACCACCCACACATACCGCGTTCTCGACACCGATTGAAATGATGCAATTTATTCAACAGCTTCGAGAACTTTCTAACGGAAAGCCGGTAGGGTTTAAAATATGTATTGGCTATCGACGTCAATTTATGTCGATCTGTAAAGCCATGCTTGAAACAAATATTTTCCCTGATTTCATTACTGTTGATGGCGCGGAAGGGGGGACCGGTGCAGCGCCAGTAGAATTCACTAATTACATGGGCATGCCCGGTGATGAAGCTGTGGCTTTTGTGCATAACACCCTTGTCGGGGCTAATATCAGACAACACGTAAAGATAATCAGTAGTGCAAAGGTTGTTTCTGGGTTTGATATGATTCGCAGAATTGCCCTGGGTGCTGACGCCTGCAACCTTGCCAGACCCATGCTATTTGCTATTGGCTGTGTGCAATCTGTCTCTTGTAATACTAACAAATGTCCAACAGGCGTTGCCACGACTAAAAAATCCCGCGCCTATGCCATAAAGCTTAAAAGAAAGTCTCAACAGGTGGCCAACTTTCATCGAAATACTATTCATAGCTTTCTTGAAATGTTGGGTGCTATGGGAGTCCATCACCCAGAGGAGCTCAATGCACACTTAATTCACATTCGTGAACCCAACGGGAAGTCTACAACCTGTGATTATTTTTATAACTTCATTGAGCCAGGAAATTTTCTGTCTAAAGATATACACCCTTTTTACAAAGAATATTGGGAAAAATCAGATGCCTCTAGCTTCGCTTAGTGAATACTGGGCATTTCCTTTATCGACATGCGCTGTGCTAATATGTTGATCGCGATTTATAGACTAAAAAGGATATTCACATGAACATGTTGCTCGCATACCTCTTTTTTCTTGCTAAAGTAGCCACACTCGTCATTGCTATTGTCATCACGCTAGCAAGCATCTTTGCCATCTCTAGTAAAGGCAAAAAAAAATCCTTTGGAAAAATCACAATCAAAAAACTCAATACGCAGTTTAAAGAGACCAAAGATCTCATCGCAGAAAACACGTTATCAAAAAAAGCACTCAAACAACTTAAAAAGAACTCTACACAAAAGAAGAGAAAAAAAAATCATGCGTCGTCGGATAAATCAAGACTTTTCATTGTCAATTTTAATGGCGATCTCAATGCTAATGAAACCACTAGCTTAAGAGAAATTATCACTGCCATCATCCTGAGTGCCAAAACTGATGATCGAGTGCTCATCAAATTAGACAGTGGTGGTGGGCTTGTAAACAGCTATGGATTAGCTAGCTCTCAAATACAACGATTACGTGAAGCTAATATTCACACCACAGTTGCCGTCGATAAAGTTGCTGCAAGTGGTGGCTACATGATGGCCTCTGTAGCTGACCGCATCATAGCTGCTCCTTTTGCCATTATTGGTTCAATTGGTGTACTTGCACAAATCCCTAACTTTCACCGTTTCCTAGACAAACAGTCCATTGATTTTGAGCAAGTCAGTGCTGGACAATATAAGAGGACATTAAGCTTTTTTGGAAAAAATACCAAAGAAGGGCGCATCAAGCTACAAGAGGAACTCGAAGAAACACATCAATTGTTTCAAACGCATATTAGTCAGTACCGTCCGCAACTAGACTTAAACACAGTAGCTACTGGTGAACATTGGTATGGCACACAAGCAATCGATCTTCAATTAATTGACCAAATAAAAACCAGCGATGACTTTATCCTCGAAGCTCACGAACAATTCGACCTATTTGAACTCCACTATGAACTAAGAAAGTCGTTTCTTCAGCGGTTAATGCAAGGACCTCAAAACGCTCTACAACTTTTCATGCAGCTACGAGGCCAGCCTGGTCAAGATTATATCAACTATTAGGCATGGCAATTTAATACAAGAGTCGATAGTATTAAAAATCCTAAGTGTTAACTAAGGATTGCGTATATGCACAATTCCTCTCTGCCCATTGATTGGAACAACTGCTTGCAGCGGTGTAATAACAACGCTGCTCTAGCACGTGACTTACTAGACATGCTTGCAAAAGAACTACCACGCAATAAAGCAGCTATTCTTAAAGCCCATAAAAATCGCTCTATTACCGAGATGCAGCAAAATATTCATAAGTTACACGGTGCTTGTGCCTGCTGTGGAGCCAATACACTGCAAGAACTGCTCGCTAAGATAGAACAAGAACTACAGAACAAACCCTCCCCTCTAAGTCAAGGCACACTTCAATCTCTGATTCAGGAAATTGATAGAACAACCGAGGCTATCCTTAAAGGCACCTATCTACCGACCACCTAGTACCCACAGGCGACATCACTAGCGATCTCAGCCGTTTATGTTTATACTTCAATCACTCAATGCAAGCGATATTCCACTATGCACAACCACAATGTTGATGATACAGAAATAAAAAAATTCACCAATGAAAATGCACAATGGTGGGACCAAGCCGGCCCCATGGAAATGTTGCATAAAATGAATCCTCTTCGTCTCGAATACATACTCTCTCGAACACCACTAAAGGCGATGGAAGTTGCAGATATCGGTTGTGGTGGTGGTATTCTGTCAGAGGCACTAGCGAATGAAAATGCTTTTGTAACAGCCATTGATATGAATCACTCTGCTATTCAAGTGGCCAGTGAACATGCAAAAAATCAAGGTCTGCAAATTAACTATCACCAGATGACAGCCGAAGCACTGGCCGAAGAAAAACCTGATTTTTTTGATGTCATCACCTGTCTTGAAATGCTTGAACATGTTCCTAATCCTGAAGCTGTCATAAAAGCTTGTGCTTCTGCGCTTAAACCTGGTGGTAAAATTTTCTTTTCAACGATCAACCGAACACCACAAGCATTTCTTGGCGCCATATTGGGAGCAGAGTATATTTTACAGTTGCTACCTAAAGGAACCCATGAATTTAAGAAATTTATTCGTCCATCTGAATTATTTGCTTGGGCAAACAAACATGATCTATCTTTTCAACATATCCAAGGAGTTTCTTTTAACCCATTAACAAAAACCATGAAACTCACAGACTCTATTCATACTAATTACATAACTTGCTACCAAAAAACTTAATCCGATGATCAATAACACCCTAAAACCTATTTTCTTTGATCTTGACGGCACGTTATTGAATACCGCACCTGATATTTCTAATGCTATGAAAAAAACTTTGCAAGAACGCGGATTGCCTATGCATCAAGATATTGATCAGCATTATCATTTATTTGGCTCAAGCTGTGAGCTGCTCGCATCATTACTCAATTTGTCGATGAAAGATCCAGATTTTCTCAGCATACGCGAACAGTTCTTTTCTCATTATCTCGATCGCATTGCAGAAAAAACACACTATTATCCCTACATTGAAAAGACGCTTGAACTTCTCATTGAACACTCCATACATTGGGGAATCATTACCAACAAACCAAGCGTCTTAACACATAAGGTAGTAGATGCATTTCCTTTACTACAAAAAGCTCATATTTGTTTATCTGGCGATAGCCTACCCAACCCTAAACCTTCCCCAGAACCTTTGTTGCATGCTTGTAAAACTTTAACTTTACAGCCCTCACAATGTAGTTACGTGGGTGACACTTATACGGATTGCCTAGCAGCACAACGAGCTGGGATGAAGAGCATTGCCGTACTGTATGGATACAACAAACCAACTGACAACCCAGCAGACTGGAACGCTGATTATTACTTCAATAGCAGCAAATCTCTCTTTGATTGGATCCAATCTCAACTGAATCAAGATGTTAAGGACTATACACATGAGCTCACCCATTAAAAAAATACTGGTTTTATCCTCTGGCGGTGACGCCCCGGGCATGAATGCCGCTATTCGAGCCGTGGTTCGATCAGCCTTACATCGTGGTATTGAAGTCTATGGTTGCGAGCGTGGCTTTGCGGGTTTAAATGACCAGCAACTTTTCGAATTCACCACTAACTCGGTAGCGAATATTATTCAACGAGGCGGTACCATTCTTAAAACAGCTCGTTATCCTGAATTCAAAAGTACAAACATACAGCAACGTGCTCGAGATTTTTTAAAACAACAATCCATTGATGGCTTAGTTGTACTGGGAGGAAATGGGAGTTTTCAAGGCGCCTACCATCTAGCCAAAGATAATGATCTAAAAGTCATAGGCATACCTTGCACCATCGACTGTGATATTGTAGGAACAGAGTACTGTATCGGCTTTGATACGGCATGTAATACTGCCATCCGTGCTATTGACAATATTAGGGACACCGCTCAAAGCCATGATAGAAACTTTATTATTGAAGTAATGGGTAAAAACTCTGGCTTTCTTGCAACGCATGTCGGGATTGCTACAGGTGCTGAACTGATTTTAATTCCAGAAGAGCAACTGACCATGCAAGGTATCTGCCAATCGCTTCAAAAAACTCGCGAAAAACTCACCCACTTGATTGTCGCTGCAGAAGCTGACAAACCTGGACGTAGTTTTGATCTCGCCAAAGCTATCGAGGCTCAGTGCAACATGAGTTATAAAGTCTGCGTTTTAGGGCATATACAGCGAGGCGGCTCTCCAACAGGCAGGGATCGTGTCATCGCCTCATTGATGGGGGCTGAAGCCGTTGAGTTATTACTGCAACATAAAAGCAACCGAATGGTAGCTTTTAATAACAATCAACTCACCGACACCGAATTCCCAGATCCCGATCAAGCAACTCGAGCCTTTGACCAGCAGAAAGCCTTAGCCATCAATACCAGTATTTGTCACTAGGTTTTTGTGCAAAAGACTGGATTGCCCTATTACCTAAGCACTACTGAACCTCAAACTCGAGCATGTAGGCAGCACCGATATTTCATAAAAAAATCAATACAATCATCACCTTAATGATTTTTTTCAGCGAAAGTAAAATTTTCTACTATAACAAGCCTGTACATTACATTATGAGGAGAAAAATCATGTCTACTGAAATAAACACTATTTTAAAAACTATAAAAGAGGAAGAGATTCATCAAGCACAACAGAATTCACGAGAAATATCGTCTCATACTACTAGTGTGGGGTGGACCGGGGGGCCTGATTGTTGAGCCTGATAAAATAATAAACTGTAAGGTAATATCATGAGGCTTTTTTCCACAAATGATATTTTAAGAAATATAACAAAGCTATCTTTTCCATATCTGAAAAAAAGTGACGATTATAATGATCATCTTTTGCGTGATGCGTACTTCAAATACCTTACCCAGCTGGGGTTTTTCTCTTACCCCAGCACTGACTTACCGCTCTTCATTAATTATACGCCTGTAGGTATCGAGGACTATTTTGTTAACTTTGGTAAAGAAAACTCTCAACAAGAAGTTAATGATATTACATGGCCATACAAAAATCCGAAGGTAAGACTTCACGCAATTCATCAAGCCTATGATAGCCTAAAGAAACACGATAACGAATTCACCAGATTATTTGATATCCTGATTTATGCGGTGTTCTCTGATACAAACGGTCTTTATGGTGGAAATTCCAGCAACCCGAAATACCCTGGATTCATAGGTATCCATCAGGACTTATTAGGCAATAACATAGGTTTACAAGAAGTATTAATTCATGAATTCACACACACTGCCTTTTTTATTGATGAACATGTTCATGGTTATTTCACTGACTACGACATAGCTAAAAAAGAAAGAATCACCTCTGGCATGAGAGGCGTACCCATTCCATTAGATCGAGCTTTACACAGCGTTATTGTCGCATGTGAAATTTTATTAGCCAGAGATGAGTTATTTTCACATCAACAGGACTCTCTCGCTCACCCCATGTCAGATGTCATCATTCCAAAATCGAAGCATACGATCGATTTATTACGCACACATCACAACAAAACTGGTATTTTTAAAAAACGTCCGTTAGAAATATTAGACCGCTGCGTTCACACACTGAATCAATACTAGACTTGATTTTTTAGATAACAACTACGCAATTTAAACACGGCATTGTGTCACATTCTAGCCGCATCAATTTCCGATAATATTTCAGCCTGACTTGATAGCAAACACACTCACAAACTCTTATGTGCCACTTCATAGACATCACTCGACAAGCCTGAAGTATTGGCAACACGTTCGAGTTGCGAACGCATCAACTGACCACGAGCATCTGTAAGCTGACGCCAATTCATCAACCCCCTCACAATACGTCCAGCTACGAGAGAATTGATAGAATCTAACGCTAATACTTGATCCGCGATAAAAGCATAGCCCTGACCATCTACGGGGCTATGGAAACCAACGGGGTTTCCAGCATAACCACGAATCAAGGCATACACATTATTGGGATTACTTAAATGAAAGGCCTGATGTTGCATTAACTCGCGGACTTGCTCTAAACAATGCGGCAAAGTGGTAGACGCATGCAAGCCTAACCATTTGTTGATAACCAGAGGCTCGTGTTGCCATTGTTCATAGAAGGTATCTAAAGCTTTATCACGCAAATCCGTCTGTTGATGATTTAATGCCTGTAAAGCCGCCATGGTATCTGTCATGTTATCGGCTTGCTCATATTGATCAAAGGCACGCTTTAGATGTGATACCTTCTTTGTTTTAACTAAATAAGCTAAACAGGTGTTCATCCAAGAACGTCGAGCATAGTCTTGGGCATTGAATTGATAAGGCTCTGTGGATTGAGATTGATGATAAGCTTGTAATAAGACGTCTTCATAAACATCTGCCACCACTCGCTCAGCAAACTGACGCGCTTCATGCCACGACAAAACATCTATCGTAGAGTCCGTTTGCATAAGATAAGTCATGGAAGGAAAAGCCAGCAGTTGTGCTGCCATCATAGGGTCTTCATCAGCACGCTCTATCACTTGACCTAACGCGTGAGTCAATGCGGGCTCCATGACTAGCGTTTGTTGCGACTCATATTGTTGCGCAATGACCGTCAGTGCCGAAGTCATTAATGTTTGACCAGCATCCCAACGCGCAACAGGATCGGAATCATGCTGGATCAAGGTAGACAGCTCATTCACCGTGTAATCATAATGCACTTTTACAGGTGCTGAAAACTCGCGCAATAGCGAGGGCACTGGCTGAGATGACACGCCCTCAATCGTAAACGATTGTTCAGGCTGAGTAACATCTAACACTAACGTTTCTGATGACTCATTACTCGCATCCAGTGACAACTCAATTGGCTGACCTGTATGATCAACAGCTCCTATGGCAAGTGGCAAATGAAAGGGTTTCTTATCAGTTTGACCTGGCGTCGCTGGACATTGCTGCTTAACATGTAGCGTCCAAGTGTGATCATCGACTGAATAATCTTGGGAGATTGTTAACTCGGGGGTACCGGCTTGATCATACCAGCGTTTAAATTGTGTTAGATCACGACCTGACACTTCTTCCATCACCGCAATAAAATCTTCTGTGGTAACAGCCTGTCCATCAAAGCGAGAAAAATACAGGTCCATGCCTTGCTGAAAAACCGTTTTTCCTAGAAATGTTTCAACCATACGGATCACTTCAGCACCTTTTTGATAAACGGTTGATGTGTAGAAGTTATTAATTTCAATATACGAAGCTGAACGAATGGGATGAGCCATCGGACCTGCATCTTCAGCAAACTGTGCATTTCGCATACTTTGCACTTGCTGCAAACGCATCATGGATGCCGAACACATGTCCATGGAAAAACCGTGCTCTCGAAAGACCGTTAAGCCCTCTTTTAAGGTTAATTGAAACCAATCACGACACGTCACCCGATTACCGGACCAGTTATGAAAATATTCATGACCAACCACCGCCTCAATCCAAGCATAATCTCTGTCGGTTGCGGTATCGGGCTTAGCCAATACAGCAGAGGTATTAAAGACATTAAGTCCTTTATTTTCCATCGCCCCCATGGTGAAGTCACTCACTGCAACCACCATGTAGATATCCAGATCATACTCGCGACGATAGACCTCTTCATCCCAACGCATCGCGCGCTTCAAAGCATCCAGTGCAAAATAACCTTGCTCTCTAAACCCTTTCTCAAGATAAAAGCGCAACTCCACTGAACGACCTGAGCAGGTGATAAACGTATCTTCAATGAGATCAAAATCCCCAGCAACCAAAGCAAACAAGTAACAAGGTTTCAGTGAAGGATCTTGCCACACCACTTCATGACGACCATTAGGCAACTGACGCTCTGCTAAACAATTCCCATTGGATAACAACATGGGATAGCGTGCTTGATCAGCTTCAATCGTGACACGATAACGAGACATCACATCGGGTCGATCTAAGAAATACGTGATACGTCGAAACCCTTCGGCCTCACATTGCGTGCAAAAATTACCACTTGATTGATACAAGCCCATTAATAACGTATTCGTTTCAGGATGAATCACCACTGTGGTTGTCAGTTGACACTGTGAAGGTAAGTCGTGCAATAAGATTCCATATTCACTGACGGTATAAGCATCTTTAGGTAAAGGAGCGCCATCACACTCAATGGCTTCTAGCAAGAGGTCTTCACCATTTAAAAATAGTTCACTACAAGACTCGGCTGTTGGATTAGTACGTAATGATAGCGAACTGACTACACGGGTATGATCTTCGTGGAGATCAACATGAAGATCAACACTATCGATTAAGAAATTTGCTGGCTGATAATCTTTAAGATAAATGATAGTGTTATTTGACTGGTTACTACTCATGAAAACTCACTTAACTATTGCGTTTAATCACAGAGCAACATAGTAACTTAATCGACTAGGCATTACTATGAGAGGCCGCCGGCTCACGAGAAACACACCTAAGAATAACATAACCCAACAACCCAGATATCAGTGAGCCACCGATCACACCAACTCGGACTAATGCCTCATAAGACTCGCTAAATGAATCAAAAGCTAAACTACCGATGAATAAGCTCATGGTAAAACCAACACCACACAGCAAGCTCACTCCATACAAACTAGACATCTTCACACCTGTGGGAAGTCGCGCCACACCACATTTAATAGCCAGCCATGCAAATCCTGTGATACCAATTTGCTTACCAATGAATAAACCGACAAAAATCCCTAACGGTATAGCAGACAAGACTTGAGTCAATGGTAATTCTGAAAAGTTAATACCTGCGTTAGTAAAAGCAAATAATGGTAACACCAAGAAGGCTACCCAGGGGTTAAGTGCATGCTCTAAACGGTGTAATGGCGATATTCGGTGCGTATTATGATGATTTAAAGGGATCGTAAATGCTAGCAATATACCCGCCAAAGTTGCATGCACTCCAGAGCGTAACAAACAAAACCAAAGTATAGCACCGATGATGAGATACAAAGAGAGTGCGTGTATGCGAAGTCGATTTAATACGATCAACACGCCGAACATGACAGCAACACCTGCGAGCAAATAGACATGCACATGGGGTGTATAAAAAATAGCGATGATAATAATCGCACCCATATCATCAAAAATTGCCAAGGCCATTAAAAAGACCTTTAAAGACAGAGGCACCCGTCGGCCAAGTAATGATAAAATACCCAAAGAAAAAGCAATATCTGTTGCAGTGGGTATAGCCCAACCTCGCAAAGCCGTGCTATCTGTATGATTCATGATCCAATACAACATGCCCGGGACGACCATCCCACCAATAGCTGCAATACCAGGTAGCGATGCTTGAGATAATGAACTCAGCTCGCCCTCAAATAATTCTCTCTTAATTTCCAAACCCACTAGCAAAAAAAAGATAGTCATCAAGCCATCATTCACCCAATGATGTATCGATTTAGACAAAACGACCACATGCAAATGTAGCGTCCACACGTGATGCAAAATATCGTGATAATAATGCGCCCAAGACGAGTTATCCACAATGATGGCTAAAACTGCTGCCAGGAAAAGACAAAATCCAGCTGTAGTTTCTGAAACGATGAACTCTCTTAACATCTTAATGCGCATGCACGGTCCTTATTATTATGCTGCTTGATACGGTAAAACTTGTCACTGATTATTACAAATCAAACAACAAAGCGAAAGCACTGAGAACCTACAGAGAGTTTTTATCCAACAATGCGACAATCCCTTGTAAGACTAAATCCTGCATGGTCTCATCAAATATTTTCTCTTGCTCAAACAAACCGACAAAACCACCTGTTCCGACAATGGTCACAGACTCATTAAGAAAGACCTCGTTATGCACTCTAGAGACTATTCCCGAGATCATTTCTAAGTGGCCAAAAAATAAACCTGATTGAATGTTTTCTTCAGTATTTGTGCCCATGACACTAGAGCAAGGGACAATATTAGCTGCGGGTAATAGTGCAGCATGTTGCTGCAATGCACTCATACTTAATCTCAGCCCAGCAGTAATTGGACCCGCATAATAGTCTTTCTCTTTTGAAATAGCACAGAATGTTGTAGCTGTCCCCAGGTCAATGACGATTAAATTCTTATTAGGTAGTCTTTGTAGAGCACCTACAGCACTTGCGATACGATCAGCACCAACCTCCTGGGGATGCTTGACGCGAATATTCAATCCTGTTTTCACTCCAGCTTTTACAACAAAGACCGACTGATTAAAATACTTTTGACATGCGGAAAGAATCGAATAATCTAAAGAAGGAACGACTGAGCATAATCCGATACGCTTAACCGCTTTAGGATCTAAATCACGTTCTCTTAAAGCTTGCAGTAAAAATAAACCTAGCTGATCTGAAGTAACTAAAGTCTGAATCGTTGGATAGCGAAAAGTAGCTTGTAACTCTCCAAACAAATAGACTCCTGCAACCACATGACTGTTACCAACATCCAAACATAAATCCATCTTACACCTCAATTGCTTCGTCAATTTGATTATGTTGCTTTAAATGAATAACCCTAGGTTGAAATGGCTTCACTGATACATCAACCTGAGCATAGGCAATGATAAAAATTGGATCGCCGTGCTCAACGCAACGGGCAGCAGGTCCATTCAACCCAATCACCCCACTGTATGCCTCACCTGGAATAACATAAGTCACAAGACGCTCACCGTTATTCAGATTCACAATATGAACTTGCTCATTATCAACCAAGCCAGCAGCTTGCATTAAATGCCTATCTATAGTTATGCTACCGACATAATGCAACTCCTTTTGTGTCACCGTGGCATAAGCTATTTTTGACTTTAAAACGTTGATTAACATCAAAAGACTCCTTAATTTACTAAAACAGGTTGATAGCCGATAGCTATGTTATCGATTAGACGAACAGAGCCAATCCTTACAGCAATAAAACGACGTCCATGCCAGTCAGTCACATAATCCACTTTAACTCCCATCTCCTCCAAATCCTTTTTAACGGAAATAGATGAAGACATGCTATGGAAGCGAGCAACGAACTTATGAGCAAGCTCGAGCTCTTGTTCTGTTAAACGTGCATTGCGCGAACTGAGCGCTAACCCTTTTTCGTCACGTAGAAATGGGCATGCTATGATCTGCGTCTCTAAAAAAAACGCCTCCACCATACCTTGTACAAGTTGTAATTGCTGATAATCTTTTTCACTAAAATAAGCTCGAGTAGCACAAGACAGCAATAACACTTTCATGACAATGGTTAGCACACCCTTAAAGTGTCCTGGGCGATGCTGACCTTCCATCAGATGACTTAATGCCGATTCATCCACACAATAATGCGCATTGTCAGGATATATTGCCGACTCCTCGGGCATAAAGACTGCAGAAACATTCAAAGACCTCAGCAGACATATGTCATCTTCAACAGTACGAGGGTAACTCTCATAATCCGATGCTTGATTAAATTGTGTAGGATTCACAAAAATGCTAACAATAGTCACCGAATTCTCTACTAACGATCGTTGAACTAATGAAGCATGACCTTTGTGTAAGTTACCCATGGTCATGACCAAGCCTATTGATGATCCTTTGGCAAGACAACTCTCTCGATACTGTCGAAGGGCTTCAGGTGTTTTTAGGATGATCACTGTTCACTCTCCGACAATGCGATGGATTGCTTGAATGTGTGTTGCCCAAGTATCGGAAAGCTTCGAGATTTTACCTCATTATCATAATCCACCAACGCATCTTGAATCAGGCTTGCACCATCAACGTACTGCTTAACAAATTTCGGTGAAAAAGCACTGTTCATTCCCAATAAATCTTGTAACACTAAAATTTGCCCAGAAGTATCCGGACCTGCACCGATACCAATGGTCGGAATACGTAACGACTCTGTAACGATCAGAGCAAGCTCAGCTGGCACACACTCTAGGACAAGTGAAAAACATCCTGCTTGTTGTAGATCTTGTGCATCACGCTGTAACTGTTCGGCAGCCTCCATGGTTTTTCCTTGCACCTTGAAACCACCCAACTGATGGACTAACTGCGGGGTTAAACCAATGTGCCCCATCACTGGTACACCTGACTCGACACAATGCTTGATGAACTCCAAGTTACCTGACGCGCCCTCCAATTTGACGGCATGAGCGCCTGCTTGCATCAGACGGGCCACAGCCTGCATTCCTACTTGAATACCTTGCCGATAAGATAGGAATGGTAGATCAGCGATCACCAATTTATTAGATAGGCCTTTTACCACCGCAGCAGTATGCCAGGTCATTTGTTCGATCGTGATCGGCAATGTGGTATCGTGTCCGTGCATGACCATGGCTGCACTATCACCGACTAACACGGCATCGATGGGGGTGCCATTCACTAACACTGCCATCGTATAATCATAACAAGTGACCATGCTAATTTTTGACTTGGCGTGATAGCGCGCATAAATGTTGTTGACTGTCATGATCACCACCTGTTACCAATTTTAAAAAAATAACAACGACGTCAAGCAGCAGAGTGGAGTAGTGAAGCATTACCATTAACAAAACAAACAGGTTTGCTTTTTAAAAATACATCTTTCGGGTCACTGCCGCTCGGTCAATGCCTTCAAACGCACTATAATCACTCTAGCGTCAAATAACAATCTCACAGTTAACCTCCGCCTATAGACAAGGATTTTTTTTTAAGGTATTAAGTAGCGATGGATTCTTACACTCTATTTTCTTTCATCGTTGCATTAGCTATTTTTATTGGCTATCTCAACGAACGAATTTTCAAACAGCAAGCTACCATTGCGATTATGAGTGGCTCCCTTATTGTTGCCACGGCATTAATTATCCTTCAGCACCTAGGCATCTCTAACTTATACGTTCACGCTGAAAATTTAGTACTACAAGCTCATTTTGAACACTTGTTACTCAATGGCATGTTGAGTTTTCTTCTTTTTGCTGGCGCCCTAACCATTGACTTTAATAGTTTGAAATCTCAAAAATGGGAAATTATCACCTTAGCGTCAGTCAGCACCATCAGTTCCGCCTGTCTAATTGCCACCGCTCTCTTCTATTTAACGAGTGCGTTACAGCTACCCATGCCTTTTATCTACTGCCTTCTATTCGGGTCATTAATTTCACCCACTGATCCTATTGCTGTCCTCGCCACTTTCAAACGACTAGGTATCTCAAAAAAACTCTCCACGTGCGTTGCTGGTGAATCATTATTCAATGATGGTGTTGGAATTGTCTTATTCATTACCTTACTCGAACTCAGCACCTCATCTAATGCTTCGATTACTGCTCACCAAGTTTTCTTACTATTTTGCCAAGAAGCACTCGGCGGTATTATCTTTGGTATTGCTCTAGGTTGGTTAACAACCACATTAGCTAAACCCCTAAAAGAAGCTAATGCGATTATTTTGTTCACCATTGGTATTGTTTCAGGAGGCTACTGTCTTGCACAACAATTACACGTATCGGGCCCACTGGCTATGGTAACAACAGGTATCTACGTGAGCTGCACGCTTCATCACAAAATCCCCGAAATACATTTCCATGATTTAAAGAAATTCTGGGAAATCATCGACGAGCTACTTAATGCGATTCTTTTTCTACTGATTGGTTTTGAGTTATTAAGTTTACATGCCTCCACTGCTGAGATTATTATAGCCGTATTAATCATTCCAATTACTCTCACTATTAGGTGGATTACTACAGGTATACCGATGCGAATTATCAGTTATCTGAAAGATCAAAGTCCATACACCATTTCCATACTGACGTGGGGTGGATTACGTGGAGGTCTAGCTGTTGCATTAGCCATGTCACTTCCAGTGAGCGAATATCGTAATTTCATTATGACACTGACTTACGCTGTTGTAGCCTTTGCACTGATTGTTCAAGGCTCAACGATTGCACCTCTCGCTAGAAAAACCATGGTCAATCCAGGTTAGTCATTCTTACTTACCGAATACAATCACGGAATGTATTATGCTCGCTTACACATTGAAAAATTTGTTCAAATTTAGATCGGAACTACGAGGGATCACCAAAAATAAGCAACATTGCTATTCCACTGTATTATCCATAAACCCCGAGGCACTGAAGAGTGAGGGCATTAGAATACTAGCTTTAGACTTTGATGGTGTGCTTAATATCCACAATGCTTCGCATGTCACGCCGTCGGTTCTAGCGTGGATGAAACAATGCTGTGATGTTTTTGAGGAGAAAAATCTTTATCTACACTCTAACAATAATCTAGACAAGAGACTTAGATTTCTTAAAAGACATTTTCCTGACATGCAAATACTCAATCCCAACAAGAAAAAACCCTACCCTGATGGTCTACAATCGATCACACAACAAACACAAATACCCCCCGATCAAATTGCGCTGGTCGACGATCGCCTGCTGACTGGTATGCTAGCTGCCACTCAAGCAGGGTGTTATGGTGTTTATATCACGCAACCCTTTTGTGACTTTGAACACTCACCTTTTTACGAAACCGCATTTTGGCTGCTCCGAAAACTCGAATACTTTCTCCTTTGGTAGTTCTATAACACACTGAAAATGATAACTTTTTTAAAAATATACTCCCCTCATTGATGATAGCTTACGCAAAAATTTTTTCGAAATCAGCTAATCGTCAAAGATACTTTGCATTTCATCAATAAAGTGATTATGATTGCGTCTTTATTTTATTGTCCAACCAGTTACATAAGGTAAGCACTTCTCATGCCACAAGTTGAAATTCAAGAACAAGGTTCATTTGACGTTGCAGTACGCCGCTTCAAGCGTATGTGTGAAAAAGCCGGTATCCCAAGCAAACTCCGCGAAATGGAGTTCTACGAGAAACCCACCTCAAAACGCAAGCGTCAAAAAGCTGCAGCGGTTAAACGCCTCGCTAAAAAGCTTCAAAAAGAGCAAGAAACGAGAGATCGTGAGCGCGTAAGATACTAAGCGATCACTATCATGACGACTATGCTTATCGAACAGATTAACGAAGACATTAAATCAGCGATGAGGTCTAAAGACTCTGATAGGCTGACCACCCTGCGTATGCTCAAATCTGCTATCAAACAACGAGAGATTGATACACAGACCGAATCAACTGATCAGGATGCTCTAGCTATCATCAACAAAATGATAAAGCAACGCAAAGAGTCGACTCAACAATACCTTTCGGCTAATCGCCCCGAACTGGCTGAAAAAGAACAACAAGAAATCTCCTTCTTAACCACCTATCTTCCTGAGCAGCTTGATGAAAACGCCATATTCACAGCCATCGATCAAGCCATTGAGTCTATAGGAGCCTCATCCATCCAAGATATGGGTGCCGTGATGGCTGCTCTAAAAACCAAACTCCAAGGACAGGCAGACATGAGCGTAGTCAGCCAACATGTCAGGACTAGGCTCAGCGCTTAAAACATTGCATACTATATCCTCTTTTCAGTGACAGATTGATTAAGCAAACATGAGCGGGCGAATTGCACAACACTTCATTCAAGATCTCTTAGAACGGACCAATATCGCTGATGTCGTTAGCGCCCATGTCACCATTCAGCTAAAAGGTAAGGACCATTCTGGCTGCTGCCCCTTTCACCAGGAAAAAACTCCCTCCTTCACTGTAAGCACTGAAAAACAGTTCTATCACTGCTTTGGATGTGGAGCTCATGGAAATGCCATTGGCTTTCTTATGGCTATCCATCATCAAAGTTTCCCTGAAGCTGTTCAAGAGCTTGCAGCTCGGGCCGGCCTAGAAGTCATTTACGAAGGAGGAAATACCCATCAGCAAACTGCTCAGTATGACACGCTGTATACATTACTCTCTCAAGCTTCTGCACTCTTTCAAGAACGCTTACCACACAATCAACAAGCTTTAAGCTATCTTCAATCACGCGGTATTAATACCCAAGCTCAACAGCACTTCTCCATTGGCTATGCTCCCAATGACTGGCATTCATTAAAACCCCTCAACAACTCATCAACCACAGAGGAACAATTGCTGGCTTGCGGCCTCATGGTGGATAATAAAAAACGCTACGATCGATTTCGTGATCGCATCATGTTCCCCATTAAGAATATTCAAGGCAAGATTGTTGGCTTTGGTGGTCGTTCATTGGGCGACGCAAAACCTAAGTACCTCAATTCGCCTGAGACACCCGTATTTCATAAAAACCAAGAACTTTATGGTCTTTATGAAGCTCGACAAGCTAACCCAAAGTTGCCTTACGTTATCGTAGTTGAAGGATACATGGACGTCATTGCGCTGTTTCAATATCAATTCCCTATGGGTGTCGCAACATTAGGCACTGCAGTGAATGCTACCCACGTCAAAAAAATACTGCGGTATACCAAGCGTATGGTGATCTGCTTTGATGGTGATGCTGCTGGTCAAAAGGCTTCATGGAAAGCCTTGCTCGCCATACTCCCATCACTTACCGAGGGTATCGATATCAAATTTCTGTCGTTACCTGATCGACAAGATCCTGATAGTTTCCTGCGTGAACATGGGCGTGATGCTTTTAAATTGGCACTAGAAAAAGCACCACGTCTACCAGAAAAGCTTTTTAACGAATTAGAACTACGCTACCCGCTCGACCACATTGCCCATCAATCACAATTCGCTCATGAGGCATTTAAATGTATACAACTGATACCAGAGGGCTTCTACCATGATTTAATGATAAACGCTCTTGCTGATCGCCTCAAATTAGAACGTAAACAACTGGAACAACTCACACACAAAAAAGACTCTCATCAGCCAACAAAGCCCCCGCCTTCTATCACAACGCATCACGGACGAATTCAAATTAAACCAGCCATTGAGCAAGCGAATTGGCTTCTATTGCATAATCCCTCGTTAGTTCAAACAATCGATAATGAATTTACGGTCTTAGAAACCAATACCGATGAACTTGGCCTATTAAATTACCTACTAATCACACTTCGTGAAAAGCCTCATCTCACAACAGGTCAGCTATTTGCCCTGCTTCAAACGACCCGTTATACCAAATATTCCTCGGCACTAGCGAGCACCGCCCCTCCACCGGAGAATATTAACCATCAAGACACAATTAGGGAAACCATTGCTTACCTCAAACAGCAACAACAGCAGGAAAAAGCCGATCAATTATTACATCGCTCAAAAACAGAAGGCTTAAGCCTAAATGAAAAAAAACAACTACAACAGCTATTAATGCAAATCAATGAAAACAAAATAGAATAATACTAGCCAGATTGACCACTTACCTGTAAAATGCGCTGTCTTTCTTTATTATATTCAGAACAGGGTTGGTCAAAAAATGTCCGAAGATAATCGCAGTATTGGCGCACTACTTAAAAAAGCGAATGAGCAAGGCTACCTCTTGCATGAAGACTTACTAAACTACCTTCCCAGCGAATTAGTTGATTCCAACAATGATCTTGAGCGCATTATCTCAAGCTTACAAGAACGCGGCATTGATGTCTTTGATTCACAGCCCTCAGACGATGACTTGCGTCTCAAACAGTTACAAGAGCGTGCTAATGTTTCTGAAGATGACATCAAAGAAAGTATACTTGAAATTGAGGCCATTCATCGCACGACCGATACTGTTCGCATGTACATGCGCGAAATGGGCACGGTTGAACTACTGACACGAGAAGGCGAAATTATCATCGCAAAACGAATCGAAGACGGTATTCGACAAATGATGAGTGCACTAGCGCATTATCCTGCAACCGTTCAAAGCTTACTTGACCAATACAACGAAATTATAGAAAACGAAGGGCGTTTATCCGACATTATCATTGGTTTTTTTGACGATGAACCACAAATCAATACACCAATCACACCAAAAGTAGCGCTTGAAAAAAAAGCAGCACCTGAAAAGTCGTCTTCAGAAAAAACTAATCAAGACGAGAAGTCAGAACAGAAAGATGGTAAATCTGACGGAAGTAATGAAGAGTCCGATGATGATAGCGACTCATCAGATGAAGAAGCAGAAACTGGTCCTGATCCAGTTTACACAGCGGAGCAAATAGCGTTACTTCGCAAGTACCATGACCAATACGTCAAAGCCATTGCTAAACATGACAAGAAACATAAAACCACACAAAAAAATCTACAGAAACTCACTGAGCAATATACCTTATTTAAATTAGCGATAAAGCCTTTTTCTCGTCAAACACACATGCTTCGCTCTTATTTACGGGAAATACGTGACCAAGAGAAAATCATTCAAACCTACTGCGTTACTCGTGCTAAAGTGGCACGTAAGCCTTTTATTAACTCTTTTGTACGCAATGAAACAGACCCACGATGGTTTGATCAGTTCGTAAAAGAACACAGCCAACATGCAGAACTTCTATACTCCTTCGAAAAAGAAATCAAACGAGCCCAACGTAAACTTGCTGATATTGAAGATAGGGCTAATCTTGCAATCAGCGAAATTAAAGAAATCAATCGAAGAGTCTCTATTGGAGAAGCCAAAACACGTCGTGCTAAAAAAGAAATGATTGAAGCCAACTTACGTCTTGTCATTTCAATTGCCAAGAAGTATACCAATCGAGGCTTACAATTTCTTGACCTTATCCAAGAAGGTAATGTGGGTCTAATGAAGGCGGTTGATAAATTCGAATACCGTCGTGGGTATAAATTCTCTACCTATGCTACTTGGTGGATTCGTCAAGCCATTACGCGTTCGATTGCTGATCAGGCCAGGACTATTCGTATTCCTGTGCATATGATTGAGACAATCAACAAACTCAACCGCATCCAACGTCAAATTTTGCAAGAGACCGGACAAGAAGCAACGCCTGAAGAGTTAGCAAAAATCATGTTGATGCCAGAAGATAAGATTCGTAAGGTACTTAAAATTGCCAAAGAACCTATCTCGATGGAAACTCCCATTGGTGAAGATGAAGATTCCACATTAGGCGATTTTGTTGAAGACGTCTCTGCACAAGCACCTCTGGACTTTGCTACGGCAGCGGGATTAAAGGAAGCCACTCAAGATGTTCTAGGATCACTTACACCGCGTGAGGCAAAAGTACTGCGTATGCGCTTTGGAATTGATATGAATACTGATCATACGCTTGAGGAAGTTGGCAAACAGTTTGACGTGACGCGTGAGCGGATTCGACAGATTGAGGCTAAAGCACTACGTAAGCTCCGCCATCCATCACGTGCCGAACAGCTACATAGCTTTATGGATAATAACGAAGAGCATTAAGCTTGTAGATCCCCTCATACTTATTAGCCAGAAAACCATACTCTGAGGGGTAGTACCCCAAGAATTTTCCACTGTATAAAAAATCAGCGGCGTTTCTTTACACATAGATTTTTGTCTCTCATGGGTATTCTTGAAATCTTGTCACTCGTAACGGCTTTACACCTGGCGTAAGTACTGTCAACACAATACGGTTAAATACTCTTAGCGCTTACGTCGATAATACCAGCACAAATCACGACAGAGTGTTTGCTGACCTTATACCGTTAAGTCGCGCGTTGTTTTCTTATCCATCAGCATACCCAACTCAGTGATCCTAATGCTTACCGTATTCTAGTCGAAGAATTGCCAGCACCAGATAGGTGAAGATAAACTCCCAAACAAGCTAATAATGTCAATAATAGCGGCTCAGCAAATCATACCGACTATCTAGAATGTTGCTATGAGCCTGCATATATTTCTTGTCATATACCTTAATACAACCCATTAATTGTATCTTTTTATGAACCAATAAAATAAATAAATGCCTATTTGTAATATTTAAAGCTTTTTTT
>MDTC01153189.1_pt1 | contig 43371 bp, 43 predicted proteins | sample 811181 | NCBI WGS metagenome assembly MDTC01 (sample SAMN05326644, study PRJNA326480) | marine metagenome | isolation source: seawater | place: Pacific Ocean: North | collected 2011 | reverse complement strand
ATAGGCTGGATGTGGAAGCGCGGTAACGCGTGAAGCTGACCAGTACTAATAGCTCAATTGGCTTGATTTATGCACTGAAAATAATTTTTAAAACTTCCAAATATATTTATAACTGAGCACCTGAGAAATTGAAGAGCAGAAAATGAACAGAACAAGCACTCGTAAATATTTTAGAGACAGTAAAGAAAAAATGTTTCTCACGAGAAAAAAATATAAAGAAGTCTTAAAATTAAAAAAAAAATTTTATTTTAGCGATTTTGATCTCATTACATCTTACGGATTATTTAGTGGAGACACTAATTTATATAAAACTTTAACGATTTACGATCTTATAAAAAAAACCTCAAAAATAAAAGGGGACATCATTGAATTGGGTGTTTGGAGAGGCAATACAAGCCTTCTTATTAAAAAAATTTTAGATATATTTAAGATAAAAAAAAAAGTTTTTCTTCTAGATCATTTTAAAGGATTGGTACATTATAACAAGAAGGATATAAAAACTTCCAAAGCATTTAAAGGACAATTTGTAAGTAAAAAAAAACAGATCAGATCATTTATAAAATTTTTTCGTTTAAAAAATATAGAGATAATTGACAAAGACGCTACAACTCTTAAACCTGGATTTTTTAAAAAAAAAAAATTTGCTTTCGCTTATTTTGATATGGACTTGTATCAACCAACGATTAAAGGATTGCAGTCTATTGATAAAAATATGACCATTGGAAGTTTAATAGTATTTGATGAAGGCAATAAAAATCAATGGTCAGAGCGCTTAGCTATAAGAGATTTTTTAAGAGAAAACAAAAAATATAAAAAGCTATATTTGAATAAATACCGACAACCAGATATAATTTTAAAAAAAATAAGAAATTAGTTTTTTAAAAAGCTATCAATACTCTTATCAAATTTTTTATAACTTTCGCCTTCATAAAAACCCAATATATTATAATTTGATCTTGTCTTTAACATAGGAACTCTTGCATATCTAATATATTTTCTGTACTTAGGAGCTCTACAGACCTCCTCACTTTTAATCTTAGCATTTATATAAGCAGAAAGTTTATAATTATTTTTCCTGTATTTCTCTTCAACGTAACTTGTGGAGGGATTGAAAATTTTAGTTTGTAGTTTATTTCTAATTACAAATTTAAGAATTAGAGATAAATATTTTACATAAACAGTATTATAAAAAGTATATAATTTTTTTTTCTTTACGTGAGATCTGTAAATTCTTGGGGAAGAAAAGAAAAATATATAGCTTGGTCTTATTTTTATTAACTTTTTATTTAGTTCTTTTAATTCTTTGGAGTGTATTTCTGGTTTTTCAAAATTCACCCTAAAGCTATGAGAGTGTATTTTACTATATTTTTTAAATACACTATCTAATCTTTTGCCCAAATCACTTTTAATACCAAATATCAAAATATTTTTATTCTTAATATTTAGTAAGCTCTTTTTTGACAGTCTAATTTTTTGGTGTTTATAGTTAAAAGGTACTAACTTGGAAGCTATTATATTAGATTTAAAGAATTTACTTTCTAGTCCAATCTCATAAGCATTATTAAGCATTTTTTTATGTAAAATTTTTTTTCCACTAATCAATTTATCATTGTATTGCAAATTAATTTTATGAATTAACGATCCATTTCCCGGTTTTATAGTTCCTATTGAATATGAAATATAAATTAGGTGATTAATTAAACTTTTATTTATTAGATTTTTAATTACATAATTATACTTTCTTGGTTCATTTTTTTTAGCTTTGTATAGGTTCATTTTTTTTTTTATTGAATCATGCTCTAGATAAATTTCTACTTTAATGTTTATATCGTTAAAAATTATTATCCTATTTCTGTAAATCTTGATCTCATACTTTTCATCAATTAAAAGGAAATTTTTGAAATCTATTGAGATATTTTTGATAATTTTATTACTTTTTTTTTAAAAAATATTAATAAAGCTTTAATTACTATATTAATGCCATGAACAATAGGTTCTTTAAAAAAAAATTGGCTAGCAAACTTTTTATCAAAATGGATTCTATTTTTATCTTTTGATAAAAAAATAAATTCTTTTGTTTCTTTAGCAGTGATTTTCATCAATGTTCAATTACCAGTTATTAAAAAGTCATTTTTAATTTTAATTCTTCCAGTTAAAGCTGAAAAAACATCCTTAGAGTCAACACTCCAACAGTTAAATTTTCCAAAGTTCTTTTTTCGAAAGCTCTTGAAATTACGTAATGCCATCTCTATTTTATTTGATCTAGGTGAACAATCTATATTCTTTTTTGCTACAAAATAATTAATTGTTAAGATTATTTTTTTTTTGTTCTTAATTATTTTGGATGTAAATTTTTTATAAAATCTATGCCTGACTTTATTGAGACATTCCACATAAAGAACAAAAGTCATTGCAGATAATGGCGTGCAAAAACCTACGATCTTAAAATTTTCTCTATGAATATAATTAAAAAAAGAATTTTTACCTAAGCAATCCGCAGGGTCGTAAAAAAATTTTTTTGAAACATTATTTTTCAAAATTGCATGACTAAAAACAGGGTTTAAAGTTCTTGTATTTTTAAAATTTTTTAAAAAAAAATTGCTTAATTCACCAACTTGAGAATTTATTCTATCTAAATAAAATACTTTATTTTTAGTAAAATCATAATTATATGCTGGAATAATAAGTTCGCCATTATTCCCAATCAACTTAATTAACAAATTCAAAAATTTTTTTTTAGCAAAATTTTTATTTTGAACTGTTTGAAATTGATAAATTCCGGCTACATTTGAATGCAACATTACTTTTGAATTTTTCTTTATTTTTAAACTTTTAAAGAGTTTGAGAAATTTTGAGTTAAAATTTTTTTTTTTTTTTAACATTACTTAGGATAGTTTTAAATGAATTAAGTTCAGAAAACTCTTTTGTATCAAACTTAATTTTCAGATCTTTCTCAATTTGCAACAAAATATTAAAATTTGCAAAGGAATCCCACTTCTTAAAGGAATAAATTTTTGAATTTTCATTAAATTTTCCTTTAATTTTTAAGTTTAATTTAAATATTTTTATTAATTTATTTTTTAAAATATTCATTAATCTTCATTAATTCATTATTAATTTTAATTGAATAAACTTTAGTATTTTTTTCATTAAGAATCTTGTTAAAAGAGTTTGTTTTAGCCAATATAAATTTATTATCATGTAAAAAATTTCTAATTAAAACTTTATTTTTTGAATTTTGATTAAAAAGTATATTTAATTGTTTTTTTTTTTCTGATCTTAAAATTTTAAAAATAATGAACTCCTCTATCTTTCTAGAGATTACCCTACAGCTTATAAGAAAGTCAGTAACTATTAATGTGTCTCTTGATTTAAAATAGATTATCAAACCAATGATACCATGATCACCAAATTTATCTTTAAGTGAAAATATTTGAAACGTTTTATTTTTATTCTTCAAAATTTTTTTTATTTGTTTTTGATTATATCTATTGGATGTAAAATTAAATTGATTTGTCTTATTTAACAATTGCTCAGTCCTAAAGATATTTGAAGTGTCAACTTTATGAAAAATTATCTTTTGATTTAATTTCTTTAAAAAATTCTTTAAATCAATTCCTTTATTTAATTTTTTATGGATTTCATACTTATTTTTCAATTTATACTGTGAATATTTTTTTTTATCTTCTTTAATGATTTTATATTTTTGAAGTCTTTCATGTTTTAAAAGTTCACTTAGATAATTTTCAGTATCACTAGAGTTAAGAATTGAAATTTTTTTAAATGTTTTTCTTACTTTCGCTCTTTCCAATGAGCTATCATCAATAAATAGCACATCGTCTTCTTTAATATTTATCTCAGATAATGATTGTTGAATATTTGAGCTTTTCTCTTTCCAATTTATTTTAGAAAATAAAAAATCTTTTTTTTGAAGTATCATTTTTCTTTTTTTCATTGTCTCCCAAACTAGATTTTCATTATTTTTTGATGCAATTGATAAGACAAAGCCTTTTGTTTTCAAATTTTTTAAATGCTTTTGAATATTCTGAAATATTTTTCCCTCGCCATCTTCACCGTATTTAATTTTTTCAATTCCGTCTTCACCTGCTACACCTCCCCATAAAGTATTATCACAATCTAGAATTATTAGTTTAAAAGGCTTTGTATTGATTAATTGAATACTTTTATAAACATCAGACGCTAAATTTTTTAGACCAGAATGACTTAAGGGACATCTAATTATAAACTTATTTCTAACAGAGAAAAAACTTTTATTATTTGGGTAAAAAAATGTAAATACGTTACTATTCTTTTTTTTAAATAGGTTGTAGGCAAGTTCAACCTTTTTAAAATTATTTAAATGATCAACTGCTAAATTTTCAAACTTTTGAATAAAAATTTTTACTAAGAAAAAAGTGTTTAAATTTTTTTTTGCACTTTTATTTATTATCTTCCAAATTTCTTTAATATCTGAAATGGAATAATCATTAATATAAAAAACACTTACTATAAAATCGTTATCATTTACCAGCTTTTCATTTTGTAAGATAAATAATATGTCATTATAATTACCAAATTTAACTTCATGATCCTTATTAAGTTTATCCCAGACTTGATTGGTTTGCATTAAATTGAAATTGGAAGAAATGTAAATTTTCATTTTAAATCTTATATTTTATTTTTTATACCAATTCAACTTATGGTAATAGTTGAAAATGAGAAACCTACTTGTTTTTTTCTTTGAGTAATATTAATCTACTAATTAAAGATTATGAATGTTTTAAATATCGCTAATAAAATTAAAAATACAGGTTATACCGCTTTAAATGGAGTTTTAAGAGAGGAAGAATTAAATAATAAATTAAGTTTTTTAAACCATAAAATACCAAAAAGTGCTAAAGGGACTTTTCCAATTTATTTTTCTCAATATTTTTTAAAATTATTAAAATTTGATTTTAAAAAGTTAAGTCAATCACTAATTTTAAAAAAAATTGCAAAAGATTTAAAACTTAAAGAAATATCAGATGAAGTCTTTAATGCAGAAACAGAGCTACATATGATCGACTCTTATTATAGCGAGAAATCTGACTCAGATATTATTACATGGCACAACGATTTAGGGATAAATGAGAAATCTATAAGTATTGATAAAAGCAGAAAATATTTTCTTGATAAAGCAAAAGCCACATTAAAAAACGAGAAAACTTCTCAATCACCAAGAGGTTTGAAATTTTTTATTTATTTGACAGATGTTCACTCTAATAATGGGGCATTAGCGGTAATACCTAATAGCAACAAAATTGTTAAAACAGTTTGTAAATTAATTTTAGAAGAAAAAATTCCAATGATGCCTTGCTGGGATTTAGAAAGTTTAAGAAGAATACTGAAAAATGAAAGATTTAAAAATTTATTAATAGAATATATTGAAAGAGATAAAATTGAAATTTTTTTACAACAAAGTGAATTTATAAATGAGGAAAAAAAAGATACTGGAGAATTTGATTTAGAAATGAAAAAAGGAAGCATGGTAATTTTTGATGAATTATGTGTTCATCGAGGATCAGCTCCAAAAAAAAATAGTAGAATAGTTTTAAGATACCTGTTCAGAAAAAAACTTTAAATCAAGTTGAACTTGCTCAAAAAAATAATATATAAAATAATTTTTATAATTAGAAAAATAATTTCATTTCCATTATATCTATTAATTAATACAGGGACAGTTTATGCTAAATTCATAAAAAGCATTGATAGAAGAAACTACAATGCGGATTGGCAAGAACTATTAAATAAACACTTAGATAAATTCATAAGCCATAAAATAATTTTATCAGAATCACAAAACAAAGATATTTATTTTTTTACTCCCTCTAAAATAGCAAGTTATAGAGCAAGGACCTTTTTCACAAAGGAACCCGAGACTATTGAATGGTTAAATAAAAATGGAAATAAAGATAAATCTTTTTTTGATATTGGTGCGAATATGGGTGTTTACAGTGTATATTATTCTAAAATGTTTGATTCAAAAGTATTTGCCTTCGAACCATCATTCAAAAATTTAGAGCTTTTAACAAAAAATATCAAAATTAATTCTCTTGAAAAAAAAATAACGTTAATCTCAAACCCTTTGACAAATTTTTCAAAAATTTCAAATTTTTATCAAAATAATTTTATAGCCGGTCAAGCAAATGCAACTTTCTTAGAAAATGATAATATCGAAACTCCCTCGAATTTTACAAGTAATTCCAAAGAAGTTTTTTTTAAAACTCTAGGTTTTTCTTTGGATACCTTGCTTGAGTTAAAAATTATAAAAAGGCCTCAGTTAATAAAGATTGATGTAGACGGAAATGAAGTTGAAATTATTAAAGGAGCTAAAAATACTTTAAGCACAAAAGATAAAATCCACATTCTTATTGAAACAAGAGCTGAAACTGAAAAAGAGGTAGAGAAAGAGTTATCAAGTTTAAATTTTAAAAAAATAGCAAGGTTTAAAGATAACGAAGAATGGGAAAATTAGAAAATTAACAGAGTCGTTTATTCAAAAAAATTACGAATATTTTTAAAAAAGTAATTAATTTGATCGTTTGTCATTTCAGAGTGAATAGGAAGAGCTACAATTTTATTTTTAATATTTTCGGTAAAAGGTATCCTTTTTAAATCTTGAGCTTTAATTTTTTTTTTGTAATAAGAAGTAGTATGTACACTTGTATAATACCTTCGGCAATAAATTCTTTTTGATGCCATATATTTTAAAAATTTAACAACTGAGACATTATTTAAAATTATCGGAAAAAAAAAATAACTACAAAAAACATTTTTATTTACTTTCATACAAGTAATTTTATTTTTTTTCTCTAATTTTCTAAAGAATTTTAAATATTTTAAAATTACTTTTTTCCTATTTGAAACTAAGTTTTTTATTCCTTTAAGATTCTGTATTCCTACGATTGCAGACAATTCACTCATTTTTGAATTTAGACCAGGTATTAATACATCATTTGCACCTTTTTTTAATTGCCCAAAATTTCTTGCAGCCACAAGTAATTTTCTAATATTTTTGTTTGTAGTTATTGCACAACCACCTTCGATTGAATTAAAAATTTTAGTTGCATGAAAACTATAAATTTCATCTACTCCCAAATTAATAGGGAATCTATTATTTATTTTTGAACAAAAACCTGGAGCATTATCTAAAATAAATATCAATTTATTTTTTTTTGCAAATTTTTTAATTTTACTTAGTTCGGGGATATTGCCATAAACTGAAGCCCCGACAATAAATTTTACATCTTTAGTAATTTTTACTTTTTCTAAGTCTAAAGTAAGTGAATTATTAATATCACAAAAAATAGGTTCAATACCATTTTGTACAAGAGCGTTTACCGTTCCGGAAAAGGTAAAAGACGGAACTATAGCTTTACAATTATTAATATTAGATTTGAACTTCCAGGCTTGGATTAAAGAGTATAAAGATAGTTCACCATTACAAAAAACTACAGGTTTTAATTTTGAATTAAAATATTTTTGTAACATTCTCTCGAATTTCAATAAATTTTGTCCATCATTAGTAAGATATTGCCTATCAAAACAATCTTTCATCTTTCGTGAAACGAATTTAAACTTTGGTATTTGTGGGACTATTGTTTTAATGATCATTAGAACTACTTAAAATATTTTTTTTTAATAAGTTTATCTGCTGTTATATTAACTTTTGCCGTTCTTCCAATAATTGTATCAATTTTTAATGGATTGATACCAGTTCCTGGTTTTTTCATATCCAACATATTTTTAGTAATTTTTGATCCTTTTTTAATGTTAATTTTAGAAATGAGACTTGGTCTATGAACTTTAAAAACTTCTTTTTCAACATTAGTAATTATTTTTTTTGAAGATCCTAATGCTGACTCCACCTCCCTAATACTTCTTACAAGATTTTTTAAATCGTTAGGTGATGCAGATGCATCGTGATCAGCGCCAAAATCGTTTTGTTCAAGTGTAAAATGTTTTTCAATTATCTTTGCTCCCAAAGCTACTGCCGCTACTGGAACAGTTATTCCCATCGAGTGATCCGAATAACCAACGATGCAGTCAAAGACTTTTTCAAAAGTTTTCATTACTCTTAAATTTGCGTCTTTAGGTTTAATAGGATAGTGAGAAATGCATTGAAGAATAGCTACCGGTTTTCCAGATTTTTTTAAAATATTATAAGCATTCTCGATTTCAGCTATTGTATGAAGTCCGGTGGACATGATTACTGGTTTTTTATGTCTTGCTATACTTTCCAACAAAAAAGTGTTTGTTAAGCTAAAAGAGGCAATTTTAAATAAAGGCACGCCAATTTTATTTAAAAAATTTCCATTTTTTACATCGAAAGGAGTACAAAGAAACATTATACCTTTTTTTCTACAATAATTTTTTATTTGAATAAGTTCCCATTGAGTAACCTCTAATCTTTTGAAAAATTCATTAATTTTCTCACTTTTACTTAAAAGACCTTTTTTCATATAGGACGCGTAAAACGAGTCTTTGGAGATATATTTTTTTGTATTAAACATTTGAAACTTGACAGCATCAACTCCTGCATCAACAGCAACATCAACTAATTCTTTTGCTTTTGATAATGATCCATCGTGATTAATACCTGCTTCACCAATTATAAAACATTTATTTTTTTTACTTATTGATTTGTTTTTAAGTTTTATTTTGTCCATCTTAGTAGTTTTTATTATACAATTGTGAAGAATCAAAGAACTTAATATTTTTTTTTAACACTTTATTAATTATTTTTTTAAATTTACGATTTCCTTTATCAAACTCCATTAATTGATATCCAAATTTTTTTCTAACTTTAGCCCATTTGGTTTTTGGGGCCTTAAGAACAAATGTAAAAATTCTTTCAAACTCTTTTTGTTCATTTGCTCCGCAAGTAGTCCAAAAGGGACCTTTGAGAGAAAATTTTTCAATAACGCCCAATCTTGAGTTATTCCAGGCTTCATTTTTCGGTTTATTAAAAATGAAACCTACTCTTCCGCCTTTTACTAATTTTTCTACACCCAAGGTTGACCAAGTAGTAAAGCAAGAATCGTATTTATCTAAAATTTTATAAGAATCTGGAAAATCATTTTTGGAAATATAATTAAAATTATTACCAAGAATCTTTTCAAAAAATTTTCTCTCAATCAATTCTGTTGAATTTTTGTTTCTACCCAAAATATCTAATTCTAATTTTTTTTTTTTCAAAAAATTACTTAAACACTTTAATACAAACTTGTCGTTTTTTTGGAACTCAGAATTTTTAAATTTTCCACCAGTTTTAGGATTTATCCAGTCTTTACCATCCGTTTTAAAGGTTGAAATCCATAAAACTTTTTTTTTTAATATTTTTTGTTTTTTCCTCCTGATATTATTCAAAAATGAACCTATTGGAATAATATTTCCTGAAATAATTTTCTTATACTCTTTTCTTATTTTCTTATTATGTACAAACATAAAATTCACAAAATTATTTTTTTTTATTATTTTTTTATGTTTGAATAGACCATCACTTAAACTTCTCTTTCCTCTGACAACAAAGGCTGTTTTGATTTTTGTTAATCTATGCAACTTATAAAAAAAATTGTAATTATCAAAGTAAGTTAAAATAATTTTTGGCTGAACAAAACTAATATAACTAAGATAGTAATCTAAACTTGAAAACTTAAAGCTGAAAAGACATTTAAAAATTACAGGTAAATTTATTTCTTCTCCTCTTCTAAAAATTATTTCATAATCGTTAACTTTGAAAAAAAATTTAAAAGGATTATCGCTGCCATCAATAATTAATATATCCTTTTTCGGGGGAAAATTTATTTTCCACCTAGAAAAAAATATTAATTTAAATAAATTATAAACTTTCATTCACTTAAACTCAGCTGTTCTTAGATAATATTTTAACTACCTTTTTTAGGTCTCTATTTAAATCAACAGAAACAGATTTATTACTCATAGAAATCATTTTAACTTTTATACCTAACTCTAAAAATCTTAAAATTTCTATATCTTCAATCGTCTCTAAGTTTGTTTTTTTTTTTATATTTCCAAATTTTATTAATTTTTCTCTTGGAAAGCCGTAAGCTAAAACTTGTCTGAAATATTTGATATTTCTATTGTGAAAATTCGAGGGTATTTTACTTCTTGATGCGTATAGTAAATAGCCTTGCTTGCTTATTACAACTTTTGGAATACTTTTATTTTTAATGTCAAAATTGTTATCAATTTTTGTAAAGCCTAGTAAAACTTCGTTTTTAAATTTACCTTTAGCTTTAATTAAATTAGATAGATCTTTAGGGTTAAAAATTGGCTCATCCCCTTGAACATTTATGTAATAAGAATAATTTGTTTTTTTAGCTATTTCGAAAACTCTATCTGTACCAGTGAGGCAATGTTTACTTGTAATTTCTGCTTTGAAACCATATTTATTACATTCATTAACAATTTTTTTATTATCGGTTGCTACCAAAATTCTTTTTTGGCCTACCGCTTTAGCACATTGAAAACATGTCCTGATGATCATAGATAAACCTTTGATTTTTTTTAGCGGTTTGCCAGGTAATCTTTTCGAGGCGTACCTAGCAGGTATCACAACTATAAAATTTTTGTTTTTCACAATTTAAAGTAATTAATTTTATTTCTAGTTTTAGTTAAACTTTTTATTTTTATGTCTGAATAATTTTTTCTTATTAATTTCAGAATATTATCAGTTTTGGTATAGACATTATGTTCTTTTTCATGGCCATCAACTCCTGCAACAAAAATACTTTTTGATCCGCCAATTATAGATAAAGCAATAACATAACCAAAGGACTCGTTATAAGGAAGGACAACGAATTTATTAAAGCACTTAAATTCATTATTTTTAATTTTCAGACCATAGTCTAAAAAAAAATCTTTATTTTTAACTTTTTTAAAAGATTTTAAAATATCTAAAGGTAAAATTATTTTTTTTCCTAATTTTTCATAATTTTTGTGATCGACTAAAATTCGGCCATCATGACATGATGCATAATAATCTATCAAGTTTTTAGAAATATTACTATTAATATTGATGCTAATTACTATTGGTTTTTTCTTTAAAATAAATTTCTTAATTAAGTTTTGTGCTGAGCTTGATCTTAAAGAACGTCCTTGGCCTAAAATAAGTATGTTCCGGTTTAGACACCATTTGTATGCACTCCATTTACCTATTTGAATTTTTGATTCAGTAATATCAGTCAAAAAATTAGGATCAAATTTTTTAGAGTCTATTTTTGCCAAATGTTTAATTAAAGAATTTTGTTCAAAAATTTTATATCTTTTGTCTTTTAATATTAACTGTACATAAGTCGGATGAATATTATAATTGGCTGCAATTTTATAAAATTTTGAAGGACCCCAGTTGTAATATTTTTTTAACTTTAAAAAATATTTTTGTGAAATATTCTTAATTTTATCTGGATAATAATTATTTTTTTTAAAATAAGTAAGCAAGTCTTCAGTTCTTGTGTTACCGGCTCCTCTTCCCATCCCTTGAATAGTACCGTCAATCCAAGTGGCACCAGATTTGAATGCAGTTATAGAATTTTTTAACGCAAGTCCACAATTATCATGAGCATGAATTCCAAATTCTTTTTTCCAGTTTATTTTAATTATTGAACAAATATTTTTAATACTTTTTGAATTTAGACTTCCAAAAGAGTCAGCAAAATAAAATATGTCAACATTTCCCCATTTGTTTAAAGTTTTTAAACATTCCACAAGATCATTTTTTTTGACTATATTTATTTGCATTAAATTTAGACAAACCTTTAATTTTTTTACTTTAAAAAAATCTAAGAATTTTTTAATTTTTTTTAAATCTTTTAAATGAATAGCAATTCTAACAGTATCAAAAAAATTTTTTTTGTGATTAAATATTTTGTTCAATTTTTTAAAAATTTTTTCTTCATTTTTTAAAAAATCTACTCCGTTGAACATCAAAGCTAATTTTTTATTTTTTTTAATATTAAGTTTGTTGAGAATTCGATTATCAATATAAGCATAATCGCCATAATCTTTTTTTTTATCTAGAAAATGAAACCCTATTTCAATTATATCTACGTTAGCCTTTGAAATATCTTTGATATATTTTTTTACGTAATAATTATTAAATTTCCAATCATTATAATAACCTCCATCTCTTAACGTACAGTCTAATAAAGTCAGATTATTCATAGTTTCGATCTAGTTCAATTATTGAACAATGTATTATTTTTAATTTTTATTGTAAAGAAAAATGAGTTATAAAGTTTCTATGAAAACTATACCAGTATCTTGGCCATCTATAACTAATAAAGAGTTAAACGCATTAAAAAAAGTGATGGAAGAGGGATGGTTAGGTCTTGGTTCATACGTAGAAAAATTTGAGTCGGATTTAGCCAAGTTTTTGAAATTAAAAAAAAATTTGGTATGTTGCGTAAGCACAGGGAGTGATGCTCTAGTAATGAGCTTAATTTTAGCTAATGTAAAACCTGGCGATGAGGTGATATTGCCTTCTCTGAACTTTGTTGCAAGCGCTCAAGCGATTAAGTTGCTTGGTGCTCATCCAGTATTTTGTGATGTTGAGGAGGATACTTTGTGTTTGGATATCAACAAGTTAAAAAAATTGATTTCATCAAAAACCAAAGCAATTATATCTGTAGATTATTCAGGCAATATCGCAAATTATGAAAAAATAAATAAAATAAAAAAAATTAAAAAAAAAAAAATTAGAATTATTCAAGATGCTGCACACTCATTCGCATCCTCATTTAAAGGGAAGAAAATAGGTTCAACTGGAGATATAGTTATGTTTAGTTTCGATCCAATAAAAACTATTACATGCATAGATGGCGGAGCAATAATTGTTAGAGATTTTAAGGAGTTAAAAAAATTGAAAGCCATGAGGCAATTGGGTTTTGAAATACAACCAAATGTTGCATTTAATAATCAAAAAGGAAAAATGATTTCTGATGTAAAATCCATAGGGCTTCAAAATAGAATGTCAAATGTACACGCAGCTGTTGGAATTCAACAGTTAAAAAAAATTAGGGAGATTGTGAAAAAAAAAACCCAACTAGCTTTAAACTATAATAAATTTTTTGAAAATAATAATTATGTAATTACTCCTCGAAGTAATTTTAAAAATGTAATTCCATTTATTTATTATATTAGAGTAAAGTCAAAATTTAGAGACAAGTTAAGAAATTATTTAAAAAAAAATCATATAAATACCGGATTACATTGGACACCTAATCATTTACATTCTTTTTTTAAAAAATGTAAAAAAGGTGAATTAAATATTACCAACAAAGTGACAAAAGAACTTATCAGTCTGCCTTATTATTGTGATTTAAGTAAAAAAAAACAGGGGGTAGTTGTAAAAAAAATTAATGAATTTTTTAGTAAGATAAATTAATGTTAAATAATGGATAAATTTTATAACTTAAATCTCAATCAAGACAAATCCCAGTCTTCCTCAACACATAAAAGTATGTACTTTAAAGATCCTGGTAAGCTCTCTCTTTCGATAGATGATATTTCTTCTGAAAAAAAAAATTTTTCAAACATCAATGATTTAAAAATTATTGATAAGATAATCACCGGGTTAAAAGATAATAAACTTCCATTTAGATGGACAATCCAAGAGGATTTTTTTCTTAACAACATTAGCCAAATTCGGAAAAAAATTGAATATTTGATTTATAGATACAAATTTAAAATTTATCCAGAGAATCAAGTTTTAGAAAAATTTCCTCTACATGTTTTAATTGAACCTGCAAGTATATGCAATTTGCGCTGTGTCATGTGTTATCAAGTAGATAAGACTTTTACAGGGGATAACATTAAAAAAAACTCAAATAAAAATATGATGGGAATGATGAACATGGACCTATTTAAAAAAATAATCGATGAGTGTTCAAACGAGGATGTAAAAGCTGTTAGCCTTGGAAGTAGAGGTGAACCAATGCTGAACAAAAATTTTTCAGAAATGCTCTCTTATATTAGCAGCAAGGATAATTTCTTTGATGTAAAAATTAACTCAAATGGGACCGCTTTGAATGAGAAAATTTGTCATAGTATTTTAAAAAGTAAAGTAAATATTTTAGTAATTAGCTGTGATGCAAATACAGAGGATTTGTATAAAAGGATAAGAGTAGGGGGAAATTTTGAAAAATTATTAAATAATATTAAATTGCTGACTTCAATAAGAAAAAAAGAATATCCAAACTCAAAACTTGAAATAAGAATTTCTGGTGTATATTTTCATGAAGAGCAAAATCCTGCAGAATTTAATAAATTCTGGGAAGATAAAGTAGATACCGTTAGTTTTGTAAAAGTTCAAAATCGATGGGATACTTATAATAACCAAAAAAATTTAGAAAAAAATAATCCCTGTGATTTTTTGTGGGAAAAGATTTACGTTTGGTGGGATGGAACTACAAATCCTTGCGATGAAGATTATAAAAGTCTTTTGTCGCCAGGAAATATTAAAGATCAATCTATTAAGGACCTATGGAACAATAATAAACTTAATGAATTGAGGAAATTACACAAAGATAACAAAAGAATAACTAAAATACCTTGCGATAGATGCAATGTATGATTTATCTAGTTAAATATGCGTTTGACTTAAATTCATCTTATTATTTTTAAAACTAATTTTTACTATTGTTGTATTTCCAAATTTATCATTTGCAGCAAATGCGAAAAAATCTAGTTTTTTTAAATCTACAGAGTGTCTATCAAATGTATAAGTCCATTTAAGAAAAGGTTCCTCAATAAAAAAATTTTCATGATAGTATTTGTTAGATTTAGTTTTTAGTGCTAGAAAAGGTTGAGGACCAAATATTTTATTATTAGATTTAATAAAAATTTTTTTATTAACGAATTTTACTTTAAATTTGAGTTTTTTCTTTGTCATCTTATATTCATTCTGAAATGCTTCTCTTGCATCTGAGAACTTAAATTTAATCTTATATTTATTTGATGCCTTTTTTAGCATTTTGTAAACGCTTTCAAAATCTTCATCCATTGATCTAAAATCATGGTTTGTAAAAGATAAAATAGTTTTCTCTCCTCTTTTTTTTGCTAAAAATGCTTTATTAACTTCTTTTTGATTTAAAGTAGCTATTCTAGTTCCAACATTTAAGCATCTCGCAATCCATCTTCTGCTGTTTCCTTTTTTTTTATAGTTATCGTGTGCTGGATGGTAGGGTGTCCAATTTTTAGGAGCATTTTTCCAGTTCTCAAATCTTCCATAATTTAAATTAGTTTGATCGCAAGATTGATTTGAAAAATCAAACGGGATGTATTGATTTAAAAACCAATGACTATCAGGATTCTCTATGTGAAATCCTGCCCTAAATACAGAAGGAAACCATGTTCTGTCAACAATTCTCCTAGTGAGAATTTGGAAAAGATTATCCGAGTTAGAAAAATAATGATTGCCTGTAGTGTTAGCAACATTATTTATAGAAACTGGATGAAAGTGAAAATGTATGGAGTCTTTAATATTTTTTCTTTTAATAAATTTTGAGTAATAATCATAAATCTTATGAAAACCTAAGACTCTCTTTTGGGGATTAGACGAATAATTCACGTGATCAACACAATTCCAATTTATTTTCCAAGTATTTCCGAAACTATCTTTAAATTTTTCTCTAAATGTTCTATTAAAAATTATTTCATTTTGAATATTTAATTCTCTAAGATTTTTTTTGTAATTAAGTGTATTTTTATTAAAAGATTTATAAAATAAATACTTATCTTTTTTATTTAGTTTTAGAGAGATGGATTTGTTTAAAATTTTATTTAAATTTTTTTTAGTTGGTTTGATTTGAATTTTAAAAATTTCCTTTATTCTTTTAAAAGTAAGCTTGTTAGACTCATACAAAGGTCCCTCAGTATCAACCAAATGTACCACGTTTAGATAATTCATATTAAAAAATTTGTTTATTTATAAAGATAATATCAGAAATACCGTCAAATTAAAGTAAACTGAAGACAAAAAGATAAAAATATGCTTAATTGTTCAAATTCTGAACAACCTTAAATTATGAAAAAAGTATTATGTTATTGTGAGATGAATAGCAAAACAGGTTTCGGACATTACAACAGAGTCAAGATATTATTAGATATACTTAAAATTAAAAAAGCAGAAATTTATACAGAAAATCGTAAATTAGCTCATCAGTTTTTCGAAAAACATAAAATTATTAAAGGAAAAAATATTTTAAACTATTTAATAAACAATCATTATAAATATAAACTTTTAATTATAGACCCTCCCTATTATCCAAATCAATTGAAACAACAAGAATTTTTTTCAAAAAAATTTAAAAAAATTTTTAATATCAAAAATAAAAAATTTAAAATAATTTGGCTATCAGATGAAGAAAAGCCATCTCCAAAATACTGTGATTTATTACTGAATGATTATCCATTAGCTAAAAAATTCAAATACTTCTATAAAAAATTCAATAAAAAAATTCAATTGATTCTTGGGATCTATGCATTTTTATTTTCAAAAGAAGTTTTTACAAATAAACAGAAAACTAAAAAAAAACATGTTTTAATTGCATTTGGAGGAGACGACCCTAAAAATTTGATATTGAGATTTTTTGATTTTTTTAAAACATTGGATTTTAAGAAAATATTCATTGTAAATATAAGAACTTATAAAATTTTGAAAAAGTATGATAAAAATAAAAATTTATTTATAATAAAAAAAAAACCAATGAATAAATTTTTGAACTATCTTCGTGATTCAATTTTCTACATTTCAACACCTTCAAACATTATGTTTGAAAGCTGGGCTTTTGGTATTAAAGGAAATGTCATACCAATTCAAAAAAGACAGTTAAAAATGGGTCAAGCTTTCAAAAAACTAAATTTAGTTAATTTGCTTCCATATTATAAATTTCTCAGTAAAAAAATATTAAGTAAAAAAATTAAAACTAATTCTTTTCTAAAACCTAAAATAATTTTTAAAAAAAAATATGCATTAAAAAATCAAATCAAACTTATAAAATTTTATAAAAAAATTCATGACTAACATTGCAATAATACCCGCTCGCAAAGGATCAAAAAGAATCAAAAAAAAAAATATTATCCTTTTCAATGGGAAGCCAATGATTTACTGGACAATTCTAGCTGCAAGAAAATCTAAAATATTTAAAAAAATATATGTTGATACAGATTGTAAAGAGATAAAAAGACTATCGTTAAAGTATGGTGCAGAGGTGCCTTTTCTAAGGAAAAAAAAATACGCTAATAACAAAGTAAATGTTAACCTTTCAACTTTTCAATTTTTGCTAAACTTAAAAAAAATTAATACAGATAAAATAATTAATGTATTTCAATTAATGCCTAATTGCCCATATAGAGATGCAAATGATATAAAAAGTTTATATAAAAAATTTAAAAAAAATAAAAGTAAATTTTTGATAAGTCATGTAAGATTCTATTTCTCCAATCCTTGGTGGTCAGTACTTAAGAAAAAAGAAAAAATCATAAGATTGTTTAAAAATACTTATAAAAAAAGATCACAGGATTTACATAACTTATTCTGCCCATCGGGGGCTATTTGGATTGCGAAGTATGATTCTTTCCTTAAAGCAAAAACTTTTTATGGAAAAAACTATCAACTTGGAATTTTAGAATGGAAAAAGGGAATAGATATTGATAGCAAGGAAGAATTGAAAATTTGTAAAGAATTAATTAAATAAAAATTTTAAATGAAAAAAAAAAAAATTGTAATTTTCGGAAACGGTAATCAATGTAAAATTATTAAACAAGAAATACAAAAGAGGCATAATTTAAAAATATTGGCAATTTATGATTACTATGATGATAGAATTATTCTTTCAAAAGAATTCAATAAAAAAATAAATTTAAAGTCTTTCTCGAAAATTGATGCTATCACTGCTGTTGGAGATAATAAAAATAGGCAAAGTTTGGTAAAAATTGTTGAAAAAAAATTTAAGAAATGCAATTGGATTACGCTAATTTCGAAAGACTCGATCATAGCTAAGAATGTAAAAATTGGCGTCGGAACGGTTATAGTTTCTGGAGCGGTTATAAACACAAATAGTTCAATAGGGGATCATTGTATAATTAACACCTCAAGTTCAATTGATCATGATACAAAAATTGGAAATTTTTCAACTATTTCACCCAAAGCGACTTTAGCTGGAAATGTAAAAATTGGAAACAACGTTTTCATTGGTATGTCTTCATCTATTAAAGAAAAAGTGTGTGTAAATAACAATGCCATAGTTGGCGCAATGTCTTTTGTAAACAGGGACTGTGTGAAAAATTGTACTTATTTTGGTATTCCTGCGAGAAAAATAAAAAAAAATAAATCTTAAATTTGCAAATTGAAAAATATTTGATATTGTTCAATTATTGAACGTTATTAAGAAATTGAAATGTCTCTGCTTACTAAAATTTATAATCTTTTAAATAAAAAAGAAAAATATACTTTTTTTTTGATCTTATTTTTAACTTTACTAAATACTTTTGTGGAAATTCTAGGTATAACAGCTATTATCCCCCTAATTTCTATTACTTTAAAACAAGATCTAAGCTTATTTGAAAATTTTTTTTTCTATCCTTATTTACTAGAGTTTTCTAAGACTGAAAACTTTATAATAATAAGTTTTAGTGTTGTCTTAGCAATTTTTGTATTTAAAAATATTTATATTATCTTTTATAATTGGTTTTTTGTTAAATTTTATACATTTGTGGGCAAAAGATTGGCAGATGAAATTTGTGAACATTATATAAATTCAAATTACATTGATTACTTACAACTCAAAGGATCTAAATTTATCTATCAATGTACGGAAGCTATTGAGATGTTCAAGCAATCATTGTACAATTTAATTTTGTTTATTCTTGAAATTTTAGTTTTATTCAGTATTACAGCATTTCTAATATTTTTGAATCCAAAGATATCTATAATGATTATTTTCTTCTTGACGATTACGAGCTTAATTATTTTTTCTTTTTTTGTTAAAAAAAATAAACTTTGGGGTAAATTAGCAAAAAAATTTTGGAATCTTAGAATAGGATTGTTAAATGAAATTTTGACTTCATTCAAAGATATTGTGATTTTTAATTCCAAAAAGTTTTTTTTTAAAAAATTTCAATTAACAAATTATAATGTAAATTTAAATCAGTACAAAAGTATGTTTTTATTAAGTGTGCCTAGGCCATTCTTAGAATTAGTGATAGTAATTTTACTTATTTCCTCACTTTATTTCTTATTAACAGTATTAAAATTACCACCAGATCAAATAATTTTACTTCTATCAATCTATGGTGTTTCCTTTTTTAGAATTTACCCTTCCATGACAAGAATTTCTCAAAGTTTACAAAAATTTAATTTTGGATCATCAGCACTAGATGAATTAAAAGAAATTTTAGCTCAAAAAAATATCAATATTAAAAAAATTAAAGAAAAACGTAAAGTAATAATTAATGAAAAAATTAATAGCATTAAGATGATAGATTTGAGTTTTGCCTATAATCAAAATAATGACTTCACGATCGAAAAAATTAATGTTCTTTTTCAAAAAAATATTTTGTACGGGATAGTCGGATCTACAGGATCTGGCAAATCAACTTTCATCGATCTAATATCTGGACTACTTAAACCCTCGAGTGGTACTTTTGAGATAAACCAAAAAATTTACAATAACTTAGGAAACGAATGGTATAAAAAAATAAGTTATGTTACACAAAATGTAAGTTTAATTAATGACACTCTCGAAAAAAACATAGCTTTTGGATTAGAGGAACACGAAATAGATAAAGAAAAAATCAAAAGTATAATAGACAAAACTGCTTTAGCACAGCTTGTTGATAAATTTAAAGAAAGAAAGGATCAAATAGTCGGGGAAAGAGGCATTCAAATTTCAGGAGGGGAAAAACAAAGAATTGGTATAGCTAGAGCTCTTTATTTTGACAGAGATATTTACATTTTTGATGAAGCAACCAATGCTTTAGATAAAGATACTGAGAAAAAAATACTTACTAATCTTAAGAAGATATTAGTGGATAAAATCTTAATTTTCGTCACTCATAAAGAAAGCACTATTAATTATTTCGACAAAATTTTATCTCTTAAAAATAAGAAATTAGAACATGTATAATTTTATAATATGAGGAATAATATTCATTTTTTCCCGAGATCAGATCTAAAAATAAATGAAAAAAAAGTTTTTATTGGTGATTGGATGCGAGATTTTTTATCGAGTGAGCATCTTGCAAATTCTCAGTTTGTTAAGTACTCAGAAAATTCTAAATTTAGTTTTCAAGAAAAAAAAATAAGTGAGGTTAGAAAACTTTCAGATCTTATACTAGTTTCTTTAACAGAAAAATTAAACAATATTCATAATTTGAAATGGAATATTCGATCTTGGAAATATCTCATAGGACCTTGGTTGGAGATCTTCATAGCTATAATATATGATAGATTGGAAATAGCAAACAGTATACTAAAAGATACAAACATAAATGCTGATGAGTTTATCAAGAGAGGTAAAGTTATCTCATTAATTACTTATAACTACAAAGACTTTACTTCAGCTATCTCAACCCCAAACTGGAATGAAAAACTCCTGCTTAGATTAATGTACATTTTAAAAACTAAAGATTTTAACACTGAAACAAACCTTGAAAATGCAGAAAAAGAAATTTTAACATACGACACTAATAAATTAAACGAATTGCAATATAATATAAAAAATTTCTCACTCAAAATATTAGAGAGAATTTTTTGTATTTTTAATAATTATGTATTTTTTATTCCAAATCTAGGTACTAAATTTAATTTTATTAAAACACTTTTTTTTCTAAAGCAATTCCCTTTTTTTTACTCTTTTAACTTCTTAAAAAATAAAACTGTTAAATACGGAGTAAACAAAAAAATTAGAAAAAAATTGATTTTAAATTATCACTATAAAAATCTACAAGAAGAAATAGTTGTAAAATTAATTTTAGAAAATTTACCTACAGTTTATTTAGAGGGATTTAAAAAATTAACAGAATTATCAAAGAATTCTTTTTTGCCCAGTAAAAATGAATTAGTTATCTTAAGTCAAAGCGTACTAAGGGACAATGTTTTTAAATTTTGGGTTGCCGATAAGATTAACAATGGAGCAAAATTGGTTTTTGTTCAACACGGCTCAAGTTATGGATACAAAAAATGTTGGCAAAATGAGCATTACGAAGTTGGCGTATCTGATAAATTTTTATCTTGGGGATGGAAAAATAAAGAAAAAATTTATCCAGTTGGCAATATAAGTTTAAGTAAAAAAAAAAAATTTCAGATAAGAAAAAATAATTCTTTGTTAATTATATCAGGACTTTACAATATTCTTAAAATAAATAATTGTCTTTTTGATAGTGAAAATTTAAATCTTCAGAAAAAAAACATTCAATATTTTTTTGATAAATTAAACTATAATAATTTTGAAAAGATAAATATTCGAGAGCACCCGCAAAGTAAAATAAAATTTAATATACCTTTCTCAGAATTCTTTCAAAAAGAAAATATCAAGATTCATTACGTGAGCATAAATGATAACCTTGAGCAACTTATAAACAAACATTCTTTAGTAATAACGACTTATGATTCTACAGAGTTTTACTATATGTTATCAAGGGGTAAGCCATGTTTACAAATTTTTCAAAAGAAGTATATCAAAGATGAATATCTAAATTTTTTTGTAGATCTATATGAATGTGGAATTTTGCATGAAGATACAACTTCTTTGGTAAAAAAAGTTAATGAGTTAGGCAACAATCTTCACGAATGGTGGTTTTCAGACGAAATAAAAAAAAAGAGAAATCATTTTTGTCAAAAATTTATCAAAACCGATATTGATTATAAATCATTTTATGATGAGCTGAAATCTATCAAAAATCAATGAAAATTTAGTTTCAATATATTGTTTTAAAAAAATTATTGACATAGAACTTATAATATATAGAGTTTGTTCATTTATTGAACATATGAAAAGTAATCAAGATCATTTGAATTTAATGAGGCAAATAAACAATAAGCCTACCTCAACGCAAAGAGAGCTGGCAAAAAACCTTGGGTTTAGCCTTGGAAAACTAAACTACTGCATTAAAGCTTTAAAAGAAAAAGGCATGGTCAAGATAAAGAATTTTAAGAAAAATAAAAATAAAATTGAGTACATATATGCTCTCACGCCAAAGGGAATTAGTTATAGGACCAAACTTACTATTAATTTTATGAAAAGGAAAATAGCTGAATATGATCAGCTACAAAAAGAACTTAAGATTTTAAAAAACGAAAATAAATAATTAAAATAGTTGAAAAATTCCAACTCACAAAATTTTTTTTATTCTAATAATGAAAAATATAAATATTGAAAAATCTCTAAAAGAAATTATTCAGAACTTTTACTCAGTTAAAAAAGAGGATCTTCTTTTAATTAAAAAAAAAAATTTAGATTATATTTATAATGAAAAAAAAGTAGTTATATTTTTCCGTATTTTGACTAGAATCGAGGTTTTAAAATACACAATTTTTCAAAAAAATGAGATCAGAATAGTTTATAGAAATGAAAATTTCATATTTTGCAAAAGACTATTTCCCAATTTGAAATATAACGCGAATGAGAAAGGTATTGTCAAAAAATTACTAGAAAATTTAAATTTTTTTTTAAATCCGAACTTTAAAATAATTTCTTTAATCTTTTTGAAAAAAAAAAATGGATTTTAATTTTAATTTAGAAAAATCTACAGGAACCTCCTTTAATCAAGAGAAAGGATATGTTGAAAAATTTTATTTCTTATCTAACAAAAAAAATATAAAATTTTTACAAAATGAATTTCAAGGATATAAATGGTATTTAAAAACAGTGGATCCAGAAGCGTACAAAAATTTAAAAAAATTTAAAAAAAATAAAAATGTTATTTCCTTAAGAACACCAGTTTTTCCCGGACATATTTTCAAATTTTGGAATAGAAACTTTAAAAATAAAGATATTATAGAAAAGGTATTAAATCATTATAAAGAAGTATGGAGTTTTGAAAAAAAGTTCCCTCCATATCACGGTGATCTAACACTATCTAATATAATTTTTTCTCAAAAAAAAGAAGTCAGAATTATTGATTGGGAATTTTTTGAAAAAAAACAACCCTGGGGTTTAGATATTTGTAATTTCCTAATTTCCCTTATCGCGTTGCCGGCATTAGCTGAAAAAAAAGAAAATTTAAGAGAAGAAGATGCTTTAACTTTCCAACTGTTTTGGAGATCTTTTTTTTACGATGATAGATTTGAGTATCTTGAAAACCCAATACTCTTTTTAAAAAAAAAAACAAAGCTAGCAGAAAAAAATTATTTAACAAAATTAAGTCAAAAATTAGAAAAAAATATTACATATTTAATAAAAGATGCTCAAAAATAAAATTGGATTACTTATTTCGTGGCCTAGGGAAATTGATATTTTTTCAAAATTTTTTGAGATCAAATCGTCAAAAATAGATTTTATTGTTAATGATAATTTTTCCTTTGAAAAAGGAAGAAATTTTTCGAATAAAAAAATAGTAGAAATCTTAAAAGAAAAAAAAATTGTATTTAGATATTTTTCTGAAATTTATAAAAAAGAAAAATACAAAGTAATTATTAGTACCGGTGAATTCTCCGGATTTCATATCAGTATTTACTCTATATTAAGATTTATATATGGAAGAACAATTGGATCTGCCTTAGAGTATTTCGGTTTATCATTGTTTTTTTTAAAAAAATTTGGAAGAAGTTTCACAGCTGATGGTAAAAATAGCAGGATCGGCATTAGTATATTTCCTGAAAAAAAAATAGGTAAAATTATTGTAAAATTTCCAGATGGTATTGATATAAAAAAAAAAAATTACCCTTACGATTTTTATAAAAATATTTTTGATATTTTTTTTTCATATTGTGATTTTGAAATAGATTTAATTCAAAATAAATTTAATAGTAAAATACTAAAAAAAATTGACTATTTTAGGTATAACTATGTTCAGCGTGATAATGGAAACTTAAAAAAATTAGATCACAAAATTGATAAAGCAAAAAAAACAATCTATTGGTTGCCAACTCATATCGATAACGGTAAAGATGAGGATAAAAATTTATTAAATTGGATTTATAAACTAAACTTTCTAAATAAAGATTTTAATATAGTTCTTAGACCACACCCAAAAACTATATCTAGAAATCAGGATTTAATAAACAAAATTTCAGAGTTAAATTATATTTTGGACGTTGATTTTAATAAAAATATTGGAGAAGCAATAATCAACTCAGATTTAATATTCGCTGATTACGGTGGAATAGTTTTTGACACTCTTTATCTAGAAAAAAAAATTATTTTATTAGACTTGGATCCAGAAATAAATTTTGTAAAAACTCTTAAACATATGGAATCGGTTGATATAGATATTAGAAATCACCTAAAAACTTTAAAAGCTGAGTATACTGAAAATGATATAAAAAGTATACTTAGATTTGTTATTGATGAAAATCCAGAAAAAGTAAAAGAACTCAAAAATTATTATTTTGGTAAAAAAGATTATTTAAATTTCAAACAAACCTTAAGATATTTAGAGGATTTATTATGATTTTTTTGATTCACATTTACAGATGTTTAAAAAGATTTTTAAAGTTTCCTATTCAATTTTCCAAAAATTTACTCAATGATTTGAAGAAAGATTATTTTTCTAATAGTGCTAAATCACAAAGGGTGTTAGTTCTAGGCTTACCTAAATCTGGCACGACTATGATTGAGCGGATTCTCGATGAGCTAGGGTACGTTAATCAAACTATATCATCTTTAAGACTTTTTGATATAAGAAATTTAAAACATCATCACGATCTCTCAGCTCAAATGTTAAGTTTAATACCAAAAAATAAAAATACTTTTTTAAAAAGACATACTGAAGCTTCAAAAAGAAATTTAGACTTGATAAGGAGCGGTAATTTTAAAGTAATTGTAAGTATAAGAAATCTTTTAGATGTAATGATTAGCAGGTACTTACATATGATCTCTGATAAAAGTTTACCACAATACAATTTATATAAAGATTTAAATTATATTGATGGTTTTAAAAAATCTTTAATTATTAATCATCGTCAAAATGAGATTCCGATAAATATTTTTGAAAATTGGATTGAAAACTGGTTGAAAGAAATTAATCAAAATAAATCCAAATATTGTCTTTTAAATTATGATGATTATAAAAGAGATAATTTAGAATATTATAAAAAAATCTTTCACTTTCTTAATTTAGATACTCGTGAAGCCGAAGCTATTTTGCAAGCAAATTTAATTCATGAAAAAAAACTTAAAAATCAAAGTCTAGAAAAAAATTTAAAAACTAATTTAAATGCTCAAACATTTAATAAAAATTCATCTAAGGTTAGAGAAATAATAAAATCAGATAATGACGCGATAACTTTTTATAATAGTAAAGTAAAAAATGAAAAACATAAATATAAGTTTTAAAATTTATAATGAAAAAAAAAATTAAAATAATAGTAATTGGTGGGACTGGTTTTTTGGGGTTTCATTTTTCAAAACTTTGCCTCAAAAAGAAGATGACAGTGATTAGCCTTTCAAGAAAAAAACCTCCTAAAAATAAATATTTAGAAAAAGTAAAATATTTACACAGCGATATATCGATCAAATCTCAGATTTTTAAAAATCTAAAATACCATTTAGATGCAGATTTTATCGTTAATTTTGGTGGAGAAGTGAATCATAAAAGAAAAAACAATGTTTTAAAAAGCCATTATTTTGGAGTAAAAAATATTTCAGAAATTTTTTTAGATCAAAATTTGAAAAAATTCATACAAATTGGAACAAGCTTAGAATATGGGAAATCCAAATCTCCACATAATGAGCTAATAAAACCTAAACCGATTTCGGATTATGGTAAAGCTAAATTTATAGCCACGACCTTTTTATTGAATTTATATAAAAAAAAAAATTTTCCAGTATCGATTGTCAGACCATATCAAGTCTATGGTCCTTATCAGGATAAGAATAGGTTAATACCCATAGTAATTAAAAGCTCATTAAAGAACATTAAATTCCCATGCTCAAATGGAAATCAATTTAGAGACTTTTTATATGTAGATGATTTTGTAAGATTTATTTTCCAAATTATGAATAGTAAAAATAAAGACAGTGCCGGTGAAATATTTAATGTTGGATATGGTAAAACAATTAAGGTAAAAACAGTAATTCAATTAATTAATTCTTTGATTAAAAAAGGAAAACCAATCTTTGGAAAAATTAAGCTCAGAAAAGAGGAAAATCTGATTACATACCCTAACATAAAAAAGGCTAAAATTTTATTAAAATGGAAACCAAAAATCAGTTTTAGAGAAGGAATAAAAAAAACAATTAATTTTTATAAAAAAGAAAGATGAAAGTAGTAATATTAGCAGGTGGGTTAGGAACTCGTTTAGGGGAATATACGCATTCTATCCCAAAACCTATGGTAAAAATTGGAAAATTTCCAATTATTATCCATATAATGGGTCATTACCTAAAATATGGCTTCAACGATTTTATTTTAGCGACTGGATACAAAAATTTTGTATTCAAAAAATATTTTATAAATTTCCAAAAATTTGGAAAACCATTTAGAACAAATATTTTTAAAAGAAAGTGCTTTATTACAATAGCAAATACTGGATATAAAACCTTTACAGGAGGCAGATTAAAAAGAGTGATGAATTTAATAACTGATAATAATTTTATGTTTACTTACGGGGATGGAGTTTCAGATGTAAATTTGAAAAAATTATTAATATTTCACAAAAAAAATAAGAAATTAATTACTGTAACTGCAGTACGACCACCTGCTAGATTTGGAGAAATAATTATTAAAGATAATAAAGTAAAATCATTTATCGAAAAACCTCAAGTCACGAATGGCTGGATAAATGGAGGTTTTTTTGTAGCAAATAAAAACTTTTTAAAAATGATAAGAGGCGATGAAGAAATATTAGAGAAAAGACCACTTGAATTGGCATGTAAAAAAAAAGAATTAGCTGCATTTAGACATAATGGCTTTTGGAAATGTATGGATGTTAAAAGAGATAGAGATGAATTAGAGAAAATTCTTAACAAAAATAAATGGCAAACATTTTAAAAAGATACTTTAAAAATAAAAAAGTTTTAATTACCGGCAACACAGGTTTTAAAGGCGCCTGGCTCTCTTTTTGGCTACAAAGATGTGGGGCTAAAGTGATGGGAATATCTATAGATGAAATTTCCCAGCCCTCATTTTTCAAAGCTTTGAACCTGAAAAAAAAAATAAAATATAAAAAAACTGATATTAGAAATTTTCTCACGACAAGAAGTGTGATTCGAAAATTTCAACCAGATTATATTTTTCATCTTGCTGCCGATGCAATAGTAAAAAATGCATTTAAAAATCCAAAAAAAGCTTGGGAAACAAATACTTTAGGGACTATCAATATCTTAGAGTCCTTAAGAACTTTAAAAAAAAGTGTTGTGGCAGTTTTGATTACGAGCGATAAAGTTTATAAAAATCTTGAAATAAACAGGGGATACTCTGAGAACGATATTCTTGGAGGATTTGATCCCTATAGCGCCTCTAAAGCGTCAGCAGATTTGGCTATACAATCTTATTTTTACTCTTTTCTAAAAAAGAAAAAAAATTTAAAAATTTGTACTGCTAGGGCAGGGAATGTAATAGGTGGCGGAGATTGGGCAGAGGGAAGAATTATACCAGATTGTGTGAGGAAATGGTCTAAATTTAAAACAGTTAAAATAAGAAACCCAATTTCAACAAGGCCTTGGCAACATGTCTTAGACGTTTTATATGGCTACTTAGTTTTAGGAATTAAAATGAAAAAAAACACTTCACTAAATGGTGAGGTATTTAATTTTGGACCAAAAAGACAAAATAAAAAAACCGTTATTGAAGTTGTGAAAGAATTGCAAAAAAATTGGAAAAAAGTAAAATGGAAAATAATCAAAAAGAAAAAATTTAATGAGTCAAATTTGCTTCAATTAAATTCTTTTAAAGCAAAAAAAAAATTGAAATGGCAGTGTAAATTAAGTTTTGAAAAAGCAATTAATTTTACTGCTGAGTGGTATAAAATTTACTATTTTAATAGAAAAAATATTTTGTCTACAACTTTAAAACAAATCCAAGACTATGAAAAACTCATTTAAGAAAAGTAAAACCTTTTAAATGACAAAATCACCTTTAGTAAGCATAATCATGAACTGTCATAATGGGGAGAAATACTTAGAGGAAAGCTTAAAAAGTGTTTTTTCTCAAACTTATCAAAACTGGGAACTCATATTTTGGGATAACCTATCTTCCGATAATAGTAAGAAAATTTTAGAGATGTATCAGGAAAGTAGAATCAGGTATTTTTGTTCTAAAAAATTTTTAAATTTATATGAGGCTAGAAACTATGCGTTAAAAGAAGCATCTGGAAAATATGTGTGTTTTTTGGATGTTGATGATTTATATGAAAAAGAAAAAATTGACCTTCAGGTTAGATTTTTAGAGGAAAATGAGGACTTCAAGATGGTTTATTCCAATTATTTTACTTTGGATGAAAAAATAAAACAAAAATTTATAAAATTAAAATTTAATCTACCTTCAGGTAAAATTACAAAAAAAATATTAAAACATTATACTGTCGGAATTATAAACGCTTTATTGAAAAGAGAAATATTTGACAAAGAAAGATTTATGGACAAGTACAATATAATTGGTGATTTTGATTTTTTTATAAGAATCAGTAGGGATATTAAAATTGGTTGTATTCAAAAACCCCTGGCAACTTATAGACTACATGACAAAAATTACTCAAAATTAAAAGTTAAGCTTTTTCATGATGAGTTAAAGTCATGGATAAAAGAAAATGAAAAAGATTTTAATCAAGCAGGATTTACATTTTTATATCAAAAAATTTATCTATTTAAGCTAAAAGTAAAAATATTTTATGAAAAATTTTTTTCAAAGATTGATCATGAGTGAGAAATCTTCAAATATTCTAAAATATTTTTATCTATTTTTAATATTATGTTTTTATTTTTATGGATTTTTTCAAAGAGAAAATATTGCTGGTGGTGCTGAACAGGATTTTTTAAGATTTACTTGGCCAGTAATAAATTCTTTCAAAGAAAACTTTTTTTATACTCTTGAAAATTATGGTTCTTTTGGCGAAGGCAGTTTGCCTTTATTTCATATTTTAAATGCATATTTAAATCCATTTACTTTTAGTAAAATTTACTTTCAGGGATCTATCACGCTAATATCCCTATTAAATGTCCTTTTTTTTTCAAAAATAATTGAAAAAAAATTAAAAATATCTTTCATAGACTCAACTATTTTTTCAAGTGTTCTATTATTATTGCCTTTTTTTAGGTCATCTGCTTATTGGGGTATTACTGAAAATTTTGGATGGTTATTTTTAATTTTATCTATAAATTTCTACCTTGATTATGAAAGCAAAGACTCAAAAAAGAGAACTTTATTCTACATATTTTTAATATGTTTTTTTTCTAGTTTAGCTTTATATACAAGGCCTTATCTAGTTTTTTTCCCGATTTTCATCATGCTAAACTTTATTTTGAAAAAAGATTATTTTTTTGTTTTACGCGCAAGCTTATTTTATTTTATCTTTTCATTACCTGCATTTTACTTATTATACTTATGGGGTGGAATTTTTTACGAATTAGGTGCAAATAATACAAGTTTAATTGCAGATTACCATAACCCAAAATTTGTCTTTAAAAATTTAGTTATTTTCTCATCTATATTATTATTTTATTTAATGCCACTAAAAATATCTGAGTGGATAAAAAGTTTCCCTGGAATTAATAAAAATCAATTACTAATTTTTTTTTATTATTTTTAGTTTTTTAATACTATTAAACTACTTTAATGCATTCGATTATTTAAAATCTACAACCCTGGGCGGAGGAGTAATTTTAAAAATTAATCAAATGTTTTTTGACAACTCCATTTTATTTCTGCTAATTTCAACTATGGGATTTTTACTGATTTATGATTATTTTTTTATATCTAAAAAAAATTTAATATTATTAATTTCTTTAATAATATTTTGTTTTCCAAAACATATATTTCAGGAATACTATGAACCTTTGGTTATTATTTTAGCCTTGGCTTTAATTGATCTAGATAAAGTAAAGATTCAAACTTTTAAAGAGAATAGAACTTTAATTTTATTTGTTTTTTATTTCTTTACTTACTATTGTGGAAGCTTCTTATATAGAAGTCTTTGATAAATTTATCTCACTATAAAAGGTTTAGGCAGAGGGATAATAAATTTTCCTTTAAACCCTTTACTTTTAAAATTTTTAATCAAACTTTTAGATATATGCCATGAAAATAACAATAAATAGTCTGGTTTTTCTTTCTTAAAAATATTCTCCTCTACAATCGGAATATTCGTGCCTGGCATATATTTTCCAATTTTATATGAACCTTTTATTTCCAAAATATATTTGATTATGTCTTCATTTAAACCGACATAATTGATTAGTGTTGCGGCTCTTGAGGGAGCGCCTACGCCAAAGATTTTTTTATTTTGAGATTTCAAATTTTTGAGCAAAGAATATAGCTTAATTTTAGATAATACTACTTTTTTCTTAAACTGATTAAATGATTTGTGATTAAGAAATTTTTTTTCATATTTAAGAATATTTTCGACCGACGAATGTTTTTTTTGATTCCTATTATTTGTTACATAAACTCTAATAGAACCGCCATGAGTAGGTATTTTTTTCACGAAAAAAATTTTTAAATTAAATTTGCTAAAAAGATAATTCAGACTCGATAAAGAATAATATCTCATGTGTTCATGATAAATCGTATCATATTGGACTGTTTTCAGTAATGAGATTAAGTAATGAGACTCAGTTACAAATACTCCATCTTTATCTAAAATTTTTTTGATATTTTTAATAACTTGTTCAACATCATCAATATGTGCAAAAACATTTGTTGCAGTTATGAGTTTTGCTTTACCAAATTTTTTTAAAACGTAAGAGGCAGCTGAATTATCAAAATACCTAATTAAAGTTTTTATGCCTTTTTTAATTGCTAATTTTCCAACTAATTCAGGAGTAATTCCTAAAACTTTATGATTTTTCTTAAAATTTCCAAGCAAGTTTCCATCATTTGAACCAATATCAATAACCAAATCTTTTTTTTTTAAACTTAATATTCTTTTAGTTTCAAGGTAAAGATCTCTAAAGTTATCCCTAAGAATTTTTGTCGTGCTACTTGTGTAAGGGTAGTCTTTAGGAAATATTATTTCTTTATTTACAATAGTTTCTAATTGTACTAGCTTAGAACTTCTTGAATACATTAATTCAGTTGGAAAAAATATTTCCTCTTTTTTTCTAGAATTTATATCAATATAATTATTTACAGGTGGCAAATAACCTAAAGATAAGATTTTTTCTAAATCTTTTTTTTTAGAAATTTGACATCTATCAATTGTCTTTGATTTACTATTCATATAAGTATTTTTTAAAAAAAGACTAAATATATTTAAAACATTTTTATGCTAAACAAAAGAAAAATTTCTATAATTGGGGGCGCTGGCCATGTAGGATATCCATTAGGACTAATTTTTAGTTCAAAAGGGTTTGAAGTAAACTTAATTGATAAAAATCTTAAAAATTCAAAAAAAATTAATTCAGGTATAAGTCCTTTTTTAGAAGAAGGAAGTAAAGCTCTATTAAGACAAATGCTAAAAAAAAAAAGAATTAAAGCCTCCCAAGGTTTAAAAAGTGTTTTAGAGAGCAAATATATAATTATTTGTATAGGAACTCCTATTAACAATAATTTAAGTCCTGAAATTAAAAGTTTTTTGAATTTTTTCAAAGAATTGAGGAAATATTTAAAAAAAGATCACCACATAATTATTAGAAGTTCAGTTTATCCTGGAATTTGTGAAAAAGTTTATAATATAATTAAAGATAAAAATAAAAATTTAAGTTATTGTCCAGAACGTATAGTTCAGGGAAAATCAATTAAAGAACTGCCCAATATCTCGCAACTTGTGTCAGGAAAAAATATTACAAGTATAAAAGAATCAGCAAATTTATTTAAAAAAATTTGTAAAAAGATTATTATTGTAGAAATAATAGAAGCTGAACTAATAAAACTTTTTTCTAATGCATATAGATACGTTCATTTTGCTATATCTAATCAATTCTATATGATTTGTAGAGATCAAGGTTTAAACTTCTTTAAAATCAGAGAAATTATGAAAGATGGGTACAAAAGAAATGCACATATTCCAATGTCTGGCTTTACAGCAGGTCCATGTCTTCTGAAAGACACAATGCAATTATCCTCTTTTTATAATAAGAAATTTTCTTTAGGTCATGCTGCTATGAATATAAATGAAGATATGCCCAAATTTATTTACAATGACTTGAAAAAAAATGTTAACTTGAAGAATAAAACTATCGGACTTTTAGGTCTTACTTTTAAAGCTGATTGTGATGATATTAGAGATTCATTAGCTATTAAATTATTGAAATTCTTAAAAAATAAAAAAATAAAAACTTTATATTCCGATGAATATTATTTTTTAAAAGGCTCTATTACAAAAAAAAAACTCATCAAAAAATCTGATATCATCATAATTTCTACTCCTCATTCTGCATATAAAAAAATTAAAGTTCCAAAAAAAAAAATTAATAATTGATATTTGGGGTCATACTAACTAGTCTTAATAGATTTTGCTGGTATACCAGCTACTACATCAAACTCTTTCACATCCCTTATAACAACCGAACCAGCACCTATAACTGCACCTTTCCCAATTTTAACCTTTTGCTTAATTGTAGAATTAGCTCCAATATAAACATTCTTTCCTACTTCCACTTTTCCAAGCAATAAGGCCTTTGGAGCTATTGTTGAAAATTCACCTATTATACAATCGTGATGAATTTGAACACCTACATGAATTTTAACACCATTATTAATTTCCACATTCGGCATTATTTTTGAATAGTCTTGAATTATTATACAGTTTTTTTTTGATAATTTAATTTTAGATGATTTTGCAAGATAAGAATTTTTAAAAATAAAATTTTTACAATTTTTTTTATAAATTGTTTTATACAACTCTTCCCTTTTTGTATTATCGTCTATTGTTATAACTACATTTGGGTTATATTTTTTTTTAATTATATTCCAATTGTCTAATGTATGATTTCCAAGCCAATTTTTTTTATTTATAGTCTTATAAAATCTTTTATTTTCAGAGAAATAACCAATAAAAGACCTACTATTTTTTTGGATCAAATCAATAAAATCATTATCTACTCCAACTAAACAAAATTTTTTACCAGGCATATTTAAACTATAATCTAATGCTTTGTTCTTTCAAGAACAGTTAAATTTATATATACAGTATTTACTCTAATTTAATAATTTATGCTCAAAAAAAAGAAAAAAAAAATCAACTTTTGGGAACCTATAATTGGAACTCAAGAAATAAAAAATATAAAAAAAGTTTTAGCCATGAATTGGCCAAACGAAGGGCATTTTACAAAATTACTTGAGGAAAAAATAAAGAAAATTTTAGGAGTAAAATATGCAGTTTGCACCACTAGCGGCACAGCAAGTATTTTTTTATCATTAAAAGCTGTGGGAGTGAGTAGTAAACATGAAGTAATTATTCCAGATATTACTTTTGGTGCTACGGCAATGGCAGCATCCTTAACGGGTGCAAAAATTGTTTTAGCAGATGTCAACAAAGAAAACCTAAGCTTTAATTTAAAAGAACTAAAAAAAAAAATTAATTATAAAACAAAAGCTATTATACCTGTTCATATCTCTGGAAGAGGAGCAAATATAAAAGACATAAAAAAAATAATTAATAGAAAAAAAATTTTTATAATAGAAGATGCAGCTGAAGCATTATATTCGAAGAATGGTAATCAATTTCTAGGTACTATTGGCGATCTTGGATGTTTTTCTCTAACAGCCAGCAAGACTATTACAACTGGTCAAGGTGGAATTATAGTAACTAATAATAAGTTTTTTTTTGAAAAAATTAAACTTTTAAAAAATCAAGGCATAGTTGGTAAGTCAGATGGGGGGAACGTAAAACATACAATAATTGGATACAATTTTAAATTTACGAATTTACAGGCAGCTATGGGTTTAGCTCAAATTACAAGCTTAAAAAAGCGTGCGGTCAAATTAATTAAGAATAATCTAATGTATAGAGATAAGTTAAAATCAGTAAGTGAAATTAAAATTTTAAATTTCAACTTTTTAAAAGGTGAAGTTCCACTTTGGACAGATGTGATCGCCTACAAAAAAAGAGATAAGTTAATTAACTATTTGAAACTTAATGGTGTAGAATGTAGAAAGTTTTGGTTCCCCCTACATTTACAAAAACCATTTAAACAATCTAGTAAAAACTTTAAGGTTTCATCCTTAATCTTTAAAAAATTATTTTGGCTACCATCATCACTAAGTCTTAATGAAAAAAAAATAACATTCATTTGTGATTTAATTAAGAGGTTTTATAACAAAAATAAATGAATAAAAAACTTTCAATTGTAATACCAGTTTTTAATGAGAGAGAAAGCCTTTCTTTAATGATTAAAATTCTGAACTCTACGTTAGAATTTGAAAATGAAATAATTATTGTTTACGACGACGAAAACGATAACTCAATCCCAGTAGCGAAAAAACTCCAAACAGATTTTAAAAATATTATTTTAGTGCATAATAAACTTGGTAAAGGAGTTAAATATGCACTTAAGGCAGGCGTCATCAAGTCAAAATATGATGTCATTCTTATCACTGCAGTTGATGAAATTTTTCCCATATTATCAATTGATAAAATGTTAAAAATGATAATAGAGGAAAATTATGATTTCATAAGCGGCACCAGATATAAAAATGGCGGCAAAAGATTGGGAGGCTCCTTGATCGGTCATCTGTTATCCTTTGTAGCAAATAAATCATTTAGCATTATTACAAGATTTCCATTAACTGATTTAACTACAGGTATAAAAATGTTCAAAAAAAGCTTTTTCGAAGAAATTGAAATTTCTTCTAATCCAGTTGGGTGGGTATTTGCGTTTGAATTATCAATAAAAGCCTACACCATGAATCTAAAAATAGGCGAGGTCCCATTAATATCTGTTGATAGGCTTTTCGGGGGCACCTCTACTTTCAAACTAGGCGCATGGATTAAAGAATATCTAAAATGCTATTTTTGGGGAATAAAGACTATTTTTAAAAAAAAATGATAAAAGGTAATATTTTATTGATCGGTGGATCTGGAAATCTTGGTCAGAAAATTATAAAATCCAACTTATTTGGTAAGATCTATCATCCAAAAAAAAATTCTTTAAATTTATTGAAACCTGATCAAATTGATAAATTTCTTAATTTAAAAAAAGTTGATATAATAATTAATTGCGCTTCAATTGCTCGCATGAAAGAGTGCGAGAAAAACAAAAGTAAGGCAATAAATAATAATATTTTAGGAACTTTTAATCTAGTAAGCTCAATCTTAAAATTTAATAAAAATAAAAGAAAAAATGTATTATTAGTTCATATCTCTACTGATGCCGTTTATCCTTCAATAAAAGGCAATTACTCTGAGGACTCTGGCTTAGGCCCTTACAACGTATACGGTTGGACTAAACTTTCAGCAGAATATTTAGTTAAAATTTTAGAGAAACACATAATTATAAGAACAAGATTTTATGACAAAAAAAAAATTAAATATAAGTTTTCTGCTTCAGATATTTTTACTTCTCAAGTAGATATAAGACTCTTGCCAAAATATATTAAATATCTCATTTTAGAGAAATATAGTGGGGTAATTAATATTGGCGGAAAAAGAATTTCAGATTTTAATTTATATAAAAAAGATAATAAAAAACTAAAGCCCTTTAAAAGAAAAAATTTAATAAAAAAACTAAAGTTTACTATTGCTAAAGACTCATCACTTAATATCAAAAAATTTAAAAAGATAAAAAATAAATATGAATAATTATCCTATAGATATAGTTATACCTATATACAATGAGGGTGAAAAAATAATTGAATTAATAAATTTGATCGAAAAAAACGTAAAAATTAATCACCGAATACTTTTATGTTATGATGATAAATCAGATAGTATTTTTCAATTTAAAGATAGACTGTCTAATTTTAAGTCAGAGATTAAATTGGTCCAAAATCCAGAGCAAGGTCCCTGCTCGGCAGTAAAAGCTGGCTTGTATTACGGTGAGTCAGAGTCAGTAATAGTTTATCCAGCAGATGATTTTATAAACTATAATATAATTGATAAGATGTATGAAGCCTTTAAATTAGGAAATGATGTAGTTGTTGCTAGTAGATTTATGAAAGGAGGATCAATGGTTGGTTGTCCCATTATAAAATCAATTTTAGTAAGATTTGCATCAACTACTTTGTATCTTTTTTCAAGTATTCCAGTTAAAGATGCAAGCAATGGATTTAGATTATTTTCTAGAAAATTAATAAATACAGTCAAAATTGAGTCTAGATTAGGATTTGCGTATTCATTAGAACTACTTGCTAAGTGCAATCGATTGGGTTTTGGAATTAAAGAAATCCCAGCTCAATGGGAAGAAAGAAGTGAAGGATCTAGTAGATTCAAAATATTGAAATGGTTGCCAGACTATTTAAAGTGGTATTTTTATGGACTAGAAACAACCTGGTTTAGAAAAAAATATGTTAGAAACAAGTAATTATGAAAAAATATTATAAAAGTTTTTTAGTCACGGGTGGTACTGGATTTATTGGGGCAGGCATTACGAGACTTTTAATAAAAAAAAAATTTAAGGTGAAGGTTTTTGATAATAATTCAAGAGGACATTTAAATAAATTTAAACAAGAAAGAAAAAAATTTAAATTTATAAAAGGAGATATAAGAAACAAAAAACAAGTTTCTAGAGCTTGTAAAAATGTAGATGCAGTTGTTCATTTAGCATACGTGAATGGCACAAAATATTTTTATAAGGAGCCAGTAAAAATTCTTGAAATAGCTGTAAAAGGCATTTTAAATGTAATTGAAAGTTGTGTCGAAAATAATATTAAAGAACTTTATCTAGCATCTAGCTCCGAGGTTTATCAGACACCTGAAAAAATTCCAACTGATGAGCATGAGACACTAAAAATTCCTGATATTCATAATCCAAGATATTCATACGGTGGTGGAAAAATTTTGACTGAGCTAATGGGTATTAATTACGGAAAAAAATATTTTAACAAACTTATCATCTTTAGACCGCACAATGTTTATGGATCTGATATGGGTAATGAACACGTAATACCTGAATTTATTAATCGTTTTAGAAATCTCAAAGGAAGAAAATTCAAGATCCAAGGAAGTGGTGATGAAAAAAGATCATTTATTTTTATTGATGATTTTGTAAAAGGATTTGAGTGTATTTTAAAAAAAGGAAAACATTTAGAAATTTATAACATAGGCACTAACGAAATAGTTTCGATTAAGCAATTGGCTTTTAAATTAGCAAAAATTTTTAATAAAAAGATAGTATTAAAAAATATAAAATTAGCTAAAGGTGGAACTAAAAAAAGATTACCTAATATAAACAAGATAAAAAAAATTGGATTTAAACAAAATATTAAACTTGAGGAAGGATTAAAATCTTTGGTTCAGCAGAAGTCTTATGATTAAAGATTTAAGCATTGTTTTTCCAAGTTATAATGAGGAAAAAAGACTAAAAAATACCTTTAAGCAAATTTTAAAATTAAAGAAAAAGTTAAAAAAAAAACAATTAGAGGTCATATTTGTTGATGATGGAAGCTTTGATAGCTCTAAAAATTTAATTAATAATTTTAGAGAAACCCAAAAAAAAAAGGATTAAAAATAAAAAGTATTTTATTTGAAAAAAATATAGGCAAAGGCTTTGCTTTGAAAAAAGGTGTTGAGAAATGTACAAAGAAATGGATTCTAACTTCAGATATTGATTTGTCAGTGCCTTTAGATCAAGTTCTTAAATGGGAAGAGACAAACTTAATTAAAAAAAAAATAATATATTTTGGCTCTCGAAACTTGAGTGGTTCAAAAGTAATCAAGAAAAAATATCGTCATATTTTAGGGACAATTTTAAATTTTTTCACAAATAAAATTCTGAATATAAATATCAAGGATACTCAGTGTGGATATAAATTATATGAAAAATCAAAAGCGAAAAAACTTTTTTCAAAATTGATGATAAAAGGCTTTGCACATGATTTGGAATTAGTTTTAATTGCAAGAAAATTGAGTTTTTCAATTGATGAGCTTCCCATTAAATGGACTCATAAAGATGGTAGCAAAGTAAATATCTTTTTTGAACCAATAAAAATGTTTCTTATACTTTTATTTCTTAAAATTAAATATTTTTAATTTGAAAGTTTAATTTTTTTAACATTTAATCCTATCTTTCTAGAATCAGGATTTATCAAAAGATCAAGTGGTGATATTGGGTTATTATTTTGAAATACAAGTTCAATATTTTTACTATTTAACTTTTCTCTATTAATTTTAATTTTAACTGTTCTATCTTTATTAGCTAAATTATCGTCATAGTTAAATTTAAGTTCGTTATTGAACTCATTATTCACAAAAATACTTAAATTTAAATTTTTTAGTTTTTTGTTTATGAATGGGACACACTCAATTTCCAAAACTAAATCTTTCGAAATATCGTCAACTTGAAATAATAAATTTGAAAATTTTCCTTCACTCCATGCTCCATCTTTTCCAAAATTGTGAGACCAGCCGAAACCCAAAATGCCAGAATTATTTCTTATTTTAATCTTATAATCACTATCAAATTTTATTTTTTTGGGCTGAATTTTTTTTAGATTTATTTTATCAAAACTTGTCATTATATCTTTTTGTTTGGCTATCATTACCCAGACTTTATCTCTATAAAAAAAACCAACATTCTCATTTTTGAATATTTTTTTTAAAGTGAGCAGATGCCCAATATTATCTATAACATATATTGTACCTTCACTAATATTCTTGTTTCTTAACTCGTCATACAACTTGTATCTACTTTCTGCTGCTTTCTTTCTATCAATTCTTGCTGACTTAACTAGATTAGTTTTTTTTATTTTATTTTCCTCTAAATAAGGAGCAAACGTATCAAAATATTTATTATAATTTGATACATGTGTGGTCAAAACTTTATTAATTTCTCTATTTTCATCCCAAAATTTATCTTTTAAATAGTTTTCGGACTTAATAATTTTTCTGAGACCAATATAATCTTTTAATCCATTAAAAGTATCAAAAAGCTGGATCAATAAAATTAAAGTTAAGATCGTAATCGATTTTTGTTTAGTGAAATATTTGAATATAATTATAATTGAAATAAAGATTATTAAATAATTTACAACCCAAAACAACCTACCAGATGACCTTATGATACTAAAAAATCCGTAAAGTAATTTATTGAATGGAATTTGAATAATATCGTATGCACCAAAAGAAATATTGTTGGAAAGTGAGAGGATCGTAATTAAAGCTATAATTAAAATTATTTTTGAATCAAAATTACTCTTAAGGAATTCTCTTGTTTTATTACTTTTAAATAATAAAAAGGATGACAAAAATACCATCAATAAAACTCCAAAACCTAAATAATTAAATCCCTCAAGCTCCTCACCTTTAGCCAATATTATATCTGGCATAAACCAGGACCAAGAGATTTCCCTTATAGTATTTGTAGAATCTAAAATGCTAAGAAGATTTAATTTATAAACTCCATATCCTAAAGCAATTGTATCATAAATTCTTACCTCAAAATAACCAACAATTAGCATTAAAGCTAACAACAATGAGTGTAACGAAATAAAATCTACAAAATATTTTTTAAAGTTAATTTGTTTTTTTATTAAGGAATAAAACTTGAAAAAATTATAAATTATTAAATTTATAAATGTAAAATAAAAATGAATTAAAGATGTCAATAATATTAAAAAAATCCAAAATTTTTCAGTTTTTCTATGGTCTTTTTCTAATATTAAGAACATACTAAGTAATAAAGTCCACTGCCCAAATAAAGCTGGATGCCAACCAAATCTATAAATTAATATGGGGTAAAAAATAAAGAAAATTGAGCCAACAATTGAATACGACTTGTTGTTGGTAAATTTAAATATTAATAAAAAACTTAAAAAACCTTGTAAGAAAAAACATACCATAAACCATAAACTGAAATATTGAAATTTCTCCGGAAGTGCAAAATTAAATAATTTAAAAATTAAAGCGAATAGAGGGATGGAATCAGAATATACTATTGAATTTCCTAAACCGTCGCCATAGTTTGGATTGCTTCCTAAAGGGAATCTCCAAATATCATCTTTAAAAAAATACCAACCAATATGATGACCTGACATATCATTTTTAGAAAATAGCCATTTTGTATTTTTAAAATTTATATTTTCAAAACCATTGAATAAGATTGTTAAACTTATGCCAATTAAAATGTAAAAAAATATAATATAAAAATTATTTTTTTGACTTTCGGATATCATTTTCATTTTTAAAATTTACAAAAGCAATTGAGATCCACAAAAGCGTCCCATTCCATGTAGTAAAGAAACTTCCCGTAGACTTCAATGGGAATAATTCAATCAGAAAATTTAATAGTATTAAAGATATAATTATTTTTTCCAAGTTTGTTAAATTTTCTGACTTGATTCTAAAAAAGGTTTTTCCAACTAACGAAAAAGCAAAAAGAGAGATCAAAATAAATCCAATTATTCCTGTATCATGAAGAACTTCCAAGTGGTAATTATGTGGATGTGTTGAACACAAGGTGTTCTGTTCTTTTAAAAAAGAATTACAATTATACCGAAAAGACTTTAATCCGTGTCCTAACAGAACGCTATCTTTAAAAGATTTATAGGTGGTCAAATAAATCTTGGCATGATTATTTAAAATATTTTTTTTAGGGGTATTTTCTATATTAGGCTGTGTTTCGTTTATGGTTGACTTGTTTAAGTTAGAAAATTGAACAATTTTATTTATAAATCCTTTGTACTTAATATTAGTTTGTACATCTGTATGATAGTAGTAAAAAAAAATAGGTAAGACCGCGACTATTGAAAGAAATAAGTTTTTTCTAAATATTTTATAGAAAACTATTAAAAAAATGAATAAAGAAAATAATATTAAAAATGAAATTCTATTACTTGCTACAAATGAGCCAAAAATTATTATAATTAAAATTAATGTAAAAAACCAAAAATTTTTACCTTTATTTGGAAAAAAAATTAGGAGCGCTCCTGATAAAGAAAAAATAAATATTTTTTGAAGGTACGAGCCTGCTATTGCCTCATGTTCAAAAATTCCTGTTATTCTACCTTCCCAGGGCTCATATCCTAAAATATTTTTTCCAAATAAGAACTGTATAACTAAGTCTATCGCCAAAAGAGTAATTACAGAAAGACAAATCTTAAAGAAAAAATTTAAATTAATTTTTTTGTTATAAATTAAAGTTTCGATGAAAATGTACAATAAAAAAAACTTCAGTAAAAGTATTGATTTTAAGAAATTAGAAATACCGATTAGATCTTTATTTAGAAAAGAGGAAGTAATTAAAACAAAAAAAAATAATAATAACGATATATTTGAAAAATTTAAATGAACTTTAATTCTATTTATAATAAAATATGTTAATCCTAGTAATATGAATATTATGATATTTAAATTAACAACCAAACTTCCCGCTATTAATGAAACAGGAAAGAAATATACTGAAATTTCAATTAATGATAATAAAAAATTTTTTTTAAACAACATTTTAATTTTAAATGAAAATAGTTAATAAATATCTTTATAATATATTTGCAGCGATTTCTATTTCAATAATTTTAAGGATAGCTTTACTAAATACATATGGGGATACCTTATTAGAAAATGAATGGGGAAATTTATTTTATAATTTGAAAAATAATGGCATTCTTGCATATAGAGAATTTGATGGGAGATTAATTCCTTCCGTTTATATGCCCCCGTTATATGTCTATTTTATATATTTAATCGATTTTTTTCTTCCAAGTGAAAGCTTTCTTGTAAAAACTATTCTTGTTGTACAAATACTAATAACTGCTTTTTCAATTTTAATTTTTTATAAAATTAATTTATTATTTTTCTCAAAAAAAATAAGTATTTTTTCATCGTACTTATTCATTTTTTTTCCATTACACGTATATTCAAGCTTACAAATCTCTTCAATAACATTACAAATTTTCTTAAACTTGACTTTTCTTCACTTAATTTTGAAAATTTTAAATCAAAATAAAAACTCAATAATTTTTTTAATTTTAGGTTTAACTTCTGGCTTAACTATTCTTTTAAGAGGAGAATTTATTCTGATTTTATTTTTTACAATAATATTTTTAATAATCAAAAAAAAAAATTAATTTTAAAAATTTGATACTTACAATTTTAATAACTATCTTAATTAGCTCACCATATCTGATTAGAAATTATCTAGTTTTTGAAAAAATTACAATTACCAAATCTTTTGGTTATAATTTATGGAAAGGTAATAATATTGACTCAACAGTTGAAGGTTCAGAAACTGCTAATGCTTTTAAGGCTGGATCAATTCAAAGTAAAATAGATAATCTAGCTAAAGACGATTTATATGATTTTAATTATGATAATATATTTCTAGAGCAATCAAAAAAATTTATTTATAATGATCCAATATTATTTCTTACTAGGTATATTAAAAAATTTCTAACCTTTACTTTTTTTAATTTAAGTTCAAACTATAAAGATTATAATCACCCGCTTAATATTTATCCTGTTTTGTCTTTGAGTATATTATTTACATTAGGTATTATTTTTTCTCATTCTAAAAAATCCTTAGGATATAATTACCTAATTTTAAATCTATTTTTTACGATTGCTGTTTTTTCATTTTTTTTTATACTTCCGAGATATAAACTAATAATTTTACCTATACAGTTAATTGTTATTAATATTTTTATAGAAAAATGTATTAATTATTATTTTAAAAAAAAGGGCGTGTAGTTCAGTGGTAGAACGCTTCGTTGACATCGAAGAGGTCATAAGTTCAATTCTTATCACGCCCACCAAATCCCCCTTTAAAGCTATGATTTACACTATTTACTTATTATAACAAAAATACTATAAAACCCTGCCTGGTAATTATTGCGAAGGGGCCACACCCGATCCCATTCCGAACTCGGAAGTTAAGTCCTTCAGCGCCGATGGTACTT
>MDTC01087813.1_pt1 | contig 43372 bp, 33 predicted proteins | sample 811181 | NCBI WGS metagenome assembly MDTC01 (sample SAMN05326644, study PRJNA326480) | marine metagenome | isolation source: seawater | place: Pacific Ocean: North | collected 2011 | reverse complement strand
TATCTCTTTGGAGACAGGGACAGGTGGAAGAACAAAGTACAACCGTAGCAAGCAAGGATACGCAAAAGAGCATTGGCTTGATGCAATGTGTGTTGGAGAAAGTGGAGAGAACGTATTCGTTGAGAAACAACACGAAGTGCTGGAGGTCAAAGCAATGGGGAGAGGGAGCAGGCAAATGTGTCGAGTCGATGGCTATGGTTTTCCCCGAACAAAAGCAAAGAGTGAGAAGAGAGTACGAGGTTTTCAAACAGGAGATATCATTCGAGCGGTCGTTCCAAAAGGGAAGAAGAAGGGGGTCTATGAAGGGCGTGTAGCTGTTCGGAAGAGTGGAAGTTTTAACATCAAACAGGGGAAACAAAAGGCTGTGCAGGGGATCGGATGGAAACATTGTAAAATCATTCAACAAATAGACGGATACAGTTACAAAAATCGAATGGGCGTGGATACCCCCCTCTGAAGAAGGGGGTATCCACGCCTCAGCAAAACGAAAGGTTAAATTTCGATGAAACAGTGTCCTTCGAACTGGCAATTAAGCAAAATGCATCAGGGACTTATGCCCCACAGTGAAAAGACAGAGCTAACATGTCATGTGGCTGAATGTGCTCTTTGTCAGGAACGTCTGCACCAGCTCCAGCAGGATATCTCATCAGCTCTCAACGATCCACGTGCACAAGAACTTTCCAAGCAATTGGCTGAGGCATGGCCGACCAAAGAGAAGCATGCAAAGTCACCGACAACAAAAGAAGAAAAGACATGCTTTTCCCTCAAGAGTTGGCTTGAACAACGTTTGTGGCTCACAGGAGGAGCTCTATTGGCGTCTGCGATGTGCGCCGTTCTTCTCTTTGGTTACGATATACATTCTTTTGATAAGAAATACGATGTATCGGGACAATGGAGGGGAAAATCGAGAGGTCTTCATGTCTCTTTGCTCTACTCTCACCCCAACCAAAAGAGCAGTTTCCTTGCGAAGCGAAAGCAACGTCTCCATCCAGGTGATTTGATACAGTTTACGTATCGATTCTCATACGACGCCCACGTGATGGTTGTCAGCCTTCACGAGACAGGAAAGATAGAAAAGTACGTTCCTTTTTCGACTGGAAGCAAAAGCATGTTTGTCCAGGCTGGTCGGGGATCATGGCCTTCCTCATCTGCGCTAGAATTGGATGACAGACTTGGCCGCGAACGTATCATCATAGCGATCGCAAAGAAGCCCTTTTCATTCTCTTCGCTTAAGCAAGCGCTGCAGAACGCCTATAAAAAATCACATCAGTTCACACAAAAGCTCGATCTTCCTTTGGGACAATGGCGAACCAAAACGCTTATGATTCAGAAGGTTCGTAAATCGAAAGGGGAAAAAGATGAGTAGGTCTTGTGTGAAGGGAGTGTTATCTCTTTGGCTGCTGTTATCGTCGTTTTTTACGATGGTACAAGAGACACATGCACAGACAGAAGATCGTCGCATCGCTTTGCTGGTGGGACATCAGTTTGGATGGAAACAAGATCCACCTCTTCGGTATGTCAGAAGTGGCGATCTTGAGCCGATGGCCAAAGCGCTCAAGGATATTGGATTCGAAGTCATCCTTCTCTTTAATCAGGATGCTCGAAGACTTCGTCTGGCGTTGAAGAAGCTCAAGAGGAAACTCAAGCGAAACTCTTCGTACAAAACCCTTTTGTTTTACTACTCAGGTCATGCAGATAAACACTTCCTTCATTTGGGTAAAAAAGGTTTACATCCTTTTGGATACAAAGAGTTTTCTTCTTTCTTTCGCTCTTTACCGGTGACACGACGTATTGCGATCTTTGACTCATGCTATAGTGGAGAAATCATTCGACAATTTGGCAGCATGAGTAAGTACAAGAGACTGCTACAAGAGGACCGCCCCAAAGGGATACGTGCGCGCAAATCTGTTGATCTTAAAAAGCTGCTTGTGCGCAAAAAAGGATTTGAAGAAGGTACCCGCATCATCAGCTCAAGTTTGGACATCGCTTGGGAGCTGAGTCGCTATAAAGCATCTGTATTTACACACCATCTTATCGCAGGGATGAAGGGAAAAGCGGACCTCAACAAAGATGGTACGATCTCTCTGGATGAGCTGTTCGACTTTGCAAGTCGCAAGGTCAAACAGGAAACAGGTCAACGTCCCCAACAATTACTTTTGCTCAAACGCCATGAGCCTTACGCGCTCGCGCCTTCCTACCAAAGTCGATTGTTTATCGGCCCTCACGTACAAGGCACACTTGATATCTCCGTCGCCAACTTTTACTGGTCATGGAAAAAGAAGCGCCGTCGCTCCGTGAGAATCGCCATTATTCCAGGAAGAGGGATCGTACAACTCAGGCATAAAAAACGTTGCTGGGTGCAAACACTACACATTCCCAAACGACGAGAAGTTCGGCTTGGTAAACAATGGAGAGCGATCAACTGCCTTGCGAAGGGTCAATTGCGAAAAGGTGGTGTCGAACTTTCACCTTCTTTTGAGGACAGGAGCGATCGTCCCCTGTGGGATGTCGAAGTGATCGGCGGACTCTCCACTGCGAACCAAACGCAGATGGCGATTCAACCAGGTGGTCTCTTGAGCCTCAGGAGACAGTTTTTTGCCCTGACTTTCGCAGCCTGGACACATACACAATCTTACGCTGTTGCCGAACATTCACAGCTTCAGATCGACCTCCTTTTTGAAGGAGGATACAGAAGACATTGGGGCGCCTTCGATCTCTTTATCGGTGGATACATTGGGATTGCAGGACTCTTCCAGGATCTTCAACAAGAATTGCACGCAGGGACGCTCTTTCGTTACGGCGTCAAACTCATCCCTGCCATCAAACTCCAAGAATATTGGTCACTTACACTTTATCTGGAGTTTGGTTTTTCACTCGGCCAATTTGGGGGCCTGCTCAAGAACTATATCGTCAGTTCGGCCTCAATGGGTCTTCGTCGCTCTTTTTAGGAGGATGAATCAAGATGAAAGAACTACGCCTCTCGAAACAAACCGTTTTTTTGATACTGGATATCGCAACGCTTCTTTTTCTTTTCACACTACTCATCACAGGGGGGTGTGGAAATCTCCAGGGTGCAGAGTGTCGATACCCTGACGACTGCACACTGTATCAACTTTGTGTCAACGGATACTGTAAGGCTTCGCAAGGTGATGGTGGTGTCATCACGACCAAAGAGACTGGGCCAACGGAGCAAGCACTGCCATCCGAGTCAGCCCACCAAACAGAAGTCTCTCCTGGCAAAGAAACCCACACACCAACCACAGAGAGACAACAAACACAAGAACAGCCCCCTCCAGATGCTGGAGCTTCTACAGAGCGGCAACACGAACAACCTACAACACCTGATGCGCCTGCCAAACCTGATGCTCCTGCGATGACCGAAACACCCCCCAAAGAAACAACTCCTCCCGATCAACCCAACACACAATGCACACAACCCAACACAAGCCTAGTCGGAGGCGTCTTCTCTGATAGTGATGGGACAGCTCCTCGTATCGATAAATGGGTGACATTTCATGATCTGAATTACCCAAAGCCATCGTCATCTTACACACAAAGCGATTATCGCGCATTACTCGGCAAACCCGTTGTGATACAAGGAAATCTACACAACATCGCGTTTCACCACTACCTCCCTGATTTTGAAAAACATCATTGGCCTGAAACGGCACACGTGTTGCTTCGATACATACAGGGGAACATTCGGAAAAGCGCGCTCGTTGGATATGACGGTGTCAGCGGTGAGGGGATGAATTACCATTTTCTCTGGCTCTCTGGCTTATTGAGACTCGCAGCTGCACTCGATAAATACAAAGATCCGACCAATTGGACTCCACCCAAGGGTGTTCGCAAAATCACAACGATCTGGACACATGATCTGGTGATCCCTCCAACGGCCAGAATCCATAGTACGATCACAAACGCCCTCAAGCTGACCCTTCCAGATGGCACAGACAGTGGATCTCATGATACAGGGTTACAATACCACGATGGTTCGAAGGCTGACCAAGCGTCCTCTTGGGGCGCTGGAGGACGTCACTTTGGATACAGTATCCAAAAGACAGCCCGAAGTTATCTCCTTCCAGCCTATGGACAGATTGGACTTGGAGCCGGAACACTCGAAGATCCAAATCTTCAAGTACAGTCGATCCTTCACTTCTCTCCAAAGCACTCATCCAACGGACACGCACACAATGACACCCTTATGATGGGGCTGTTTGGTCGTGGACGAAATATTCTGAGTTTTCCAGGTCATCAGAATCAAAGCCACGGACCATTCAATAAAAACATGGTCGTCGTCAACGCAGAATGGCAAAATAAATATGTGTCTGATATTGCCGGACGTGTCGAGATATTTGCAGATCTTCCAGGGATACAATTCACACGTGTGGATGCCTCTCACATCATGCACGGTGGTAACCCAAACGGAACGGGTGGCACCAATATAAAGCGGTACAGACGGACTCTCGTACAAAATGCTGTCGACATTGAGAAACCTTACCTGCTCGATATATTCGAGGTCTCAGGTGGAAAAACACACAGCTATCTCATGCGTGGTTCCGTCGTCTTGGTACAAAATGTTCCCAAGACAAATATCAGCCTTCGCAGTGGAAGTATGCCCTTTCCGAACACAAAAGGTGCGACGTTTAATGGCGTAAAAACGGCAGCTTATTCGGCGAGTAAGAGTTTTTGGGTCGATATCAACTTTACGGATAAACCCAAGTTCGGCAGTCGCTCACACTTTCCGGCGCAAGGCGAAGAAGGAACCCTCTACATCAGCCGCATCAAAGAACAATGGACACCTTCTGGAAATCCAGGCGCTCCACAATTCACACTTCACCGCGCTGGCGGCGCTTCGCTCACTTCGACATTTGTCGCTGTTCACGAAGTGCTCGATGGTAGCGGAAATTCATTCATTCAATCTGTAACCAAGCATACTCTCAACAAAGACTCTATCGCTGTCAAAGTGACACTCAAAAATGGTCGCGTTGACACATATCTCGTTTCTTTCGATGGAAGTAAGAGTATGAGTTACGGAGGTGTGAGCGCGACAGCGACCATCGCAGCCCATTCGTCCTTCAAAGGCAAGAGCGACATGTGGATGGTGGGGGCCGGACAAGTCACAAGTGGTACAAAGACACTCAAGAGTCGACAAAATGAGTTGACGGGTGCACTTCTCGCTGTCCACCGACTCGAAGATGGAGCGAGCGCGAATGCTTTTGATACAGATATGGTGCTTCCTTCTGGATATGAGCTCGCAGGACAAACTCTCTTGCTCGAAAATACGGAGAAAGGAGTGCTCTCATTCGTTAACAGTTACACCATCGATCACGTCGAAAAGGTATGTGGAAAAACAAGGATCTACTTGCGATTCGATCCAGGTGTTGCGCTGACAAGTGCGGGCATGGAAGAGGTTCACCATCCGTGGCGAAAAGCCGACAGCACCCGTTTGCGATTTGTTCCCTCCAATACCACTGTCCCACGCATCGTTCATATCTCACCGAACACAGATCAATCCGAACGAATTCAACCACAGATCGGGCGCACTTTGACGAACCAGACGCTCTCTTGGCTCACTATTCCCCAAAACACTGCGGTGACGTATCAGCTCGACAACAACAGCCCTCAATCCACCACCACCAACAAGATCACACTCAAGGCAGACGCCGATGTCCTCTTGAGTGTCGCCAACCAAAGCGGGTTTGTGAACGGACCCAAGTACAAAGAGCGATATCGTATCCGCAAGCCTTCTATCAAAGGAAAGACAGGTGGCAGTGCTGGACTCGTCGCAAAACGCTACTCTGGATATACCTACAACTTTTCCCTCAGTGATCCACTTAATTCCTATGACTTCAGGCGCTTTGCGCCAGATAAGGTTGTCCCTGGATTGAACTTTCAACAAGTCCCCTACCCGCAAGTCGGAGCAGGTAGCGGGGTCATTGTAAGTGGTTTCATCAACATCCCAACAACAGGAGTGTATCGTTTCTTTACAAGGATGGATCGTGCTGTGCGGCTCAAAATTGATGATGATATCGTCATCGAAGACAGAGGAATGAGAAGAGCCGCTCAGTGGTCTGCAAAAGTCGAATTGGAACGGGGACTTCACAAAATCGAAGTCCATCACTATTCAAAGGTGAACGCTCACTTCTCCGTAAAATGGAAAGGACCCAATATCCCTTACGGAGATATACCTACAAACGTTTTCTTTCAGTATATCAAGTAATTGTCTGCGTGAGAGCACTCACTTTGCCCGGAGAACATAACGACATGGACGTTCTTATGACCCAACTTCCTCCTCCCCTCTTCTTCTTGGAAACACAAGCAAAGCACCTGCAACACAAGCAAAGAATACACTGGCAGGAGGCGCTCAATCAAATCGCAGAAAGAGAAGGTTTTCCTTCTTGGAGTAAGCTACAAACAGAACAACCCAACACGACGAACATGTTGCGTGAAGCACTGTGTCCTGGTGACATGGCGATCATTTCGTCTTGCTCAAGAGATGCGAAACTTTTTGCGGCGATGAAACTTCTCCTCTCCCTCGCACAAGACACACGACAATGTTATTTTTTCACTCTCGAGTGTTATCCCAAACAGGTCCTCTCAGCCTTCGAAAAAATGGGGGCAAGAGCCGGACAACTCGCCTACATCCATTGTGACTGTTACGAGGACATCAACGCCAACTATATCCTCGATGTTCTCGAACACGAACGAACCGCAAGTGCCTTCGTTGTCATCGACTATCTCCAGCTTTTGGATCAAAAGCGAAATCATCCTCCCCTCTCAAAACAACTCAAAACGCTCCATATGTACGCAAAGGAAACGCACACAACGTTCCTCTTTATCTCTCAACTCGACCGCTTCTTTGAAGGCAGTGGGAGAGACATCCCCCGCACTCATGAAGTCCGTGCCCCTAATCCTATCGACATCAAACTCTTCGATCACATGTTTTTTCTTCCCACCACAAGAGAGAAAGATTTCGAGCTCCCTTAACCATCCTATTTGGGTGGTTCGAGTAACTCAAAAGAAATCGAATCAAACGACTCGCCGTTGATTTGTAGTGTAATCGTATGTTCTCCCGCCACAAGCCGACGTGTCGTCATCAACTTCATCGGATGGCGTTTTTTGAGCGTAAGACAGTCCCCCTCCTCCATCTGTATCTTCTTCCACTTGAAGACTTTTTTGCTCACACGCTTGCGCTCTGTCGCGAACTCCATCACATAGTCGATCAACAATGATTGTGACTTATTCGAGGTGATCGTACACTCGAAGACAAAGGCATCACCGACGACAACCTCTGGTGTGTTTGTCTTGAGTCCCGATATCGTTACATCAGGATGTCCATCAAATCCCAACAGCGACAAAGCCCCTTTGTGCCCCTTCTTTTCGAGCGTTCGGAGACTATGTCTCGTGATGAATCCCAACTCTTTCTCATTTTGCTTCTCGCTTCCCTGCCACTCGGTGAGCAAGTCGACGACAGATTCAGGAGATATCTTGCTGATATCGTTGAGGTGATTGGCAACAGAGCGCGTGACAAAGCGCGTCGAGTCTCCGTACAATTGTTCGAGGATAGGAAGGGGTGTCTCCCAATCGATCACGAGTTTCTGTGCCCACGGGAGTGTCGGACGTGTCCCTTCACTTGCCAAACGACGTACGTGGTAGTGGTCATCACGGGCACACTCCATCAAAAAGTCCAACGTCTCTTCAGGAAAGGCATTGATAAAGAAGCGAATGGCCTCCTCGGCAGAGAAGCGCATCGTGATCTCTTTGAGTCCGAGTAAAGAGGCCTCTAGGTGCTTCTTTGTGCATCCATAACGAGCGACGTACAAGGAGAGTGGGGCGAAAATGAAGTCGCCGAAATCATCATCCGTTTTATCCGGATCGAGTCGCTCTGGTAGAACTTCGATGAGTAGCGAGAGGGCTGTGGGGTAACGCTTTGGAAGATATTCTTTCAAACAGGCTGTGATGTGGGAGATACGTTGCTTCAGTCCCAAATCAGGAAAAGAAGCAAGTACTTCCTGCTCAAACTTCTTTTGGGAGAAGCGAGGATAGACCGCTTTGAATCGACTCGCAAGATATACCACTTTTTCTTTGTGAAAGAGTTGATCTGCAAGCGAAAAGGATGTCTCTGCTTTCACTGTTTTCTCCTCCCTGTCGGTGTCTTTCGTTCATCTTTGATGAAAAAAACTATACATACTTTCAGTCCATGTGCAAGAAGACATGACTTTGAGGCAGGAAAGGAGCGCAAGTTCGCAAAAGAAGACGATCTCTTTGTCTTGTGATGACCGCCTTTGCCGAAAAGGTACGATTCGTCTACACTGCGAAGGAAGTGTGACTCACCACAAACTTGGAGCAGAATATGCGAACATTGCCCTTACGAATCATCTTTCTCTCAATATGTCTCATGACTTGCCATGTCGCCAACCTGCACGCGAAGAGCACAAAGAGCCAAAAGCAGACCAAGGCGAGTGGGGATGTGTATGTGCTCCCATTTCAGATTCGTTCGCCACTGAGTCTCTCACCAGATGGTCAAAAAGTCCTCCACATGAAGAAAATCAAAGGGACAAGTGGCTACCACTATGCTGTGTTTCATCTTCGGACAAAGAAAGACAAGGTTTTATGTCATTCTCCCGGTCTTTCCGATGATATATTCTTTTTTAACTTTGATCATGGTGTGTGGGCACCAGACAGCGAGAGCTTCATCATGCTCAAGAAGGCTTCAACGAAGAAAGGGGGGTCGTTCGGTCCACTCGTACTCAAGAGGTGCTCTCTTGCAGGAAAAGAGTCCGCTCTACCGACAGGGAAGGGGTTTTTTAGAGGTGGTGTCTTTACGTCAGATGGTTCTCTTTACTTTATCCGGAACCTCGGCACTCGACGTACACCAAACGCCGCACTTTGTCATACCCCCAAAGGTGCCAAGCAACCTAAAACATGTCTCGATATCAAGGGGTTGCCCATCTCTATTTCAGTTTCTCCTGATCAAAAGGCCATTGGAGGATTACTCGCTGGACGTGACACTGCGAGAATATGGGTCTACAAACGTAAAGAGAAGTCTTTGTCGATGAGCCAGGCGTTTTTGACGGACGACTATCTCTGGAAACCTCTCGCTCACTGGTCTCTCGACAGTCAATCACTGTTTGTCAATGGTAATATGCACTTACGAGGAAAGCGTTTCTTCTCCGTGTATCAATTTCATCCTTTTACACCCAAAAAGCGCTTCGATACCTTCTTAAAAGACAAAGCCTATTCGACACTTGGAGAAAAAACACCCGGAACTTTGTTGGTCTTTCAACGTAGAGGGATGAAGCCACGTCTGTTCAACTTGAAGATGAAAAAGTTCCTCCCTGACGCCAAGCCAAACAACCCATCAGATGAAGTCGTCGGTATTCTTGGACGCGTTGGAACAACCAGACTCGGCTTCACAGGCAAACGAAAGATCGTCGTCTACACACAGAAATAGAGTAGGGTTGTTTTGAGGAGAGAGGGATGTTTTTTTTGGGGGGGGGTTCTTTTTATCAATGATATTAAGGTCTTGTGTGTGAACCAAGCTGTCACTTGTATGTTGTGAGGACTCGACTCAACTCAACTCAGCCCGACTCAAGCAGTGGCTTCTTTCATGACGGATTCAACGGCTTGTTTGGTCGCGATGATGGCTTCATCACTGAGTGTGGGGTGGACGAGGAACATCAAACTTGTTTCGCCGAGCTCCTTCGCGATGGGGAGTCGTTCTTTGGGCCGGAATTGCTCATCAAACGCCTTCTCCAAGTAAATCTCGGAGCAAGAGCCACTGTAGCAGGGGATCCCTTGCGCAGAGACAGCGTTCATGATGCGATCTCGGTCCCAGCCTTCACGTAGGGCTTCAGGGCGGACAAAAGTGTAGTACTTGTAGTAGGAGTGGTGGATATCGTCAGGAGGTGTTGTGACACGCAATCCTGGAAGGTTTGAGAAGGACTCGTGGAGGACGTGAGCGTGTTTGCGTCTCGTCTCGATCCAGGAGGGGAGTTTTTCGAGCTGTCGACGTCCGATCACGGACTGCATCTCTGTGATACGCCAGTTGGTCCCGAACGACTCATGAAGCCACCGAAATCCAGGGGGATGGTCTTTGTGAAAGACGGTGTCGTAACTCTTACCATGATCCTTAAAAGCCCAGGCTTTGGCCCACGCATCGCGATCATTGAGTAGCAAGGCTCCACCTTCTCCGCCGAGGGTCATGATCTTGTCCTGGCAGAAAGAGTACGCAGAAGCATGTCCCATCGAGCCTACAGGTTTTCCTTTGTACATCGCGCCATGTGCTTGTGCACAGTCTTCAATCACGATGATGTCGTGTTTTTTGGCGAGCGCGAGGATGGGGTCCATGTCACAAGGCCACCCAGCGAGGTGGACAGCTATGATCGCCTTTGTGTTCGGTGTCAGAACCGCTTCGATGGTCTCGGCGGTGATGTTTTGACTGTCTCGATCGACGTCCGCGAAGATGGGACGACAACCTTGTAGAACGGCGCAGCTTGCGGAAGCAATGAAGGTCCGTGGGGTGACGATGACGTCGTCACCTTCACCGATACCATACGCTTTGAGTGCAAGCTCCAACGCGAGCGTGCCGTTGGCAAGTGCGATGCATTGCTCCATACCACAGTGCTTTGCAAACTCCTCTTCGAAGAGTTGTGTCTCATTGCCCGTCCACTTGTTGACCTTCCCTGATTGAAGCACCTTTACGACCGAGTCGATCTCGTCCTGTGCAAAGTAAGGCCAGGGACCAAATTCGACTTTGTTGGATGTATCTTGCATATGTTTTCTACCTTTTCCTTGGTTGTGGTCCTTTGTCTCAAAAAGACACGGAGAAAACGAACAGCCTAAAGAGAATACGCTTGTGACATGACTTGTGTACACAAAGATCGTGATAACACAAATGTTTGGGAATGGCTCGCAAAAGATGTCGAAGAGGGAGCAGGAGGAAAGCTTCGAAAGGAAGGTTCATTGGAGCAGGTTGTCGTCGACAATAAAAGATTGCGTCGTGAGCTGAAAGTTACGCTTTTCTTCTCGCACACGTCGGTCGATAAAGTCGTTGTTCTCTTCTGAGGGGACATAGCCCTCAACGAGTTTGTGAAGCAACGCCTTGATGCGTTTTTCATCATTCTTTTCGACTGCTTGATAAAGCGATGAGAGGACGTCTTCGAGTCTTCTCTTGGGCCAATGATGTTCTTTGCTCTTCATGATCATCGGGTGCTCTGTCCCTTCGACATTTTCACCGATGAGCAATTCTTCGTACAGCTTTTCACCTGGACGCAAGCCGATGAAGTTCACAGGGATGTCCCCTTCAGGGTTGTCCTGGTCTCGGACAGTAAGCCCCATCAAACGGATCATTCTCTCTGCGAGATCTTTGATCTTCACAGACTCACCCATATCGAGAAGGAACACGTCACCTCCCTTCCCCATACTCCCCGCTTGTAAGACCAACCCTGCGGCCTCAGGGATCGTCATAAAGTAACGTGTCACTTCGGGGTGTGTGACAGTCACAGGACCACCCTTTTTGATCTGTTCGCGGAACAATGGAACCACCGAGCCAGATGAACCAAGGACGTTCCCAAAGCGGACCATGCAAAATCGCGTCTTACAAGAAGTCTCTGAATACGCCTGCAACACAAGCTCTGCTGCGCGCTTGGTCGCTCCCATCACATTGGTCGGACGAACGGCTTTGTCCGTTGAGATCAGGACGAATGTCTCGACCTCGTGATGACAGGCCACACGTGTCAAAAGTTCCGTCCCCAAGATGTTATTACGTACACCGACAGAGACGTTGTGTTCGACGATAGGAACGTGTTTATAAGCGGCTGCGTGATAGATCGTCTCAACACCAAAACGATTCATCACGTGGTGGAGGCGGTCTTCATCGAGAATGCTCCCGAGGATAGGGATAAAGTGTGCTTCAAAGGCCTCTGGTTGAAGGCGTTTGCGAAACTCTCTCTCGATCTTGTAGAGCGCAAACTCCGACAATTCATAAGCGATCAAACACTTTGGACGCTGTTGAATGATTTGACGACATAGCTCCGAGCCAATCGATCCACCAGCCCCCGTCACCATCACGACTTTGTCCTTGATACATTGACCGAGCAATTGTGGATCGGGAGGCACAATCTCACGACCCAATAAGTCCGCAATGTTCACCTCCACAATGTGTTGTAAAGGTTTTCCGTCGATCAGCTCCATCGAAGTCTGTTTGACATGGACCGGATAGGGTTCGAGGCTACGAAGGATCTTCATCCGATTGATTCTAGGTGCATCGGGCATACAGAGGATCACGTGGGAGCAGTTGAACTCTTTGAGTAGGTAGTCCAAATCATCAGGAGAGTAAATCTCCAGGCCCATTAACTCGCAACCATGAAGTTCTTCTTTTGCATCGATGAACGCAATCGGAGCGATATCACCTTTTCCTCGCATCGAATGGACGAGCTGTGTGCTCGCATCGTTGGCACCGTAAATGATGGCGTTATGAGACATATCTCGATAACCAGCCGCCATATGATACGACCAACGCACGAGTAAACGACTCGCGCTGAGTACGACGAAGATCGCAAAACCATACGTGATGATGGTCGAGCGCGGAATCATCTGTGGCTCGATCAATTCGTTGAGCAGGAAAATTGTACAGATTGAAATACCAACGGCCTTTGTAATCTTCCAGATCGTCCGACCATCAGAGTGACGTACAACTGTCCGATACAACCCAAAGTAGAAAAAGAGAGGAATGTTGATCACTAACGCGACAGGAAAGAGAGACCATGTCAGGTAATGTTGCCAGTTCCACATCCAACCGAACTTGAGCAAACTCACCAACAACACGACGAACGCAATGGACACAATGTCCGCTCCGACCATAATCCAACGCTTTTGAACACGTGGGACACCGAGCAAGACCTTGAACCACTTGAGATATAACCGCTGCATACCACACCTTGTTTGAAAAGACGGATTCGCTTATCTCATCTTGATAACCACACACCGAATCCGTGGTCTATGGATACCAAAGGTACCTTCAAAATATACCTTTCGTAAGAAAAAACATCACACTTTCCCACGAAAAATATCCACTCACAAAAAAGCCACTTTGCCCCTGAAGTCAACAGCCACATTCATCTTTTGCTCAGACATATCATGACGGAAAACGCTCAAAGGCCGACACCTCCCATAGAAAAAACCTAGCACCCTCCATACGTCGTCACAACGCTGTTGGATGCACCAACACAATTACAAATAGATGTCCAAAGTCTTCGAGTACGAATGTCCCGAAGCATCCACACAATCTCGACACATTTTGCGCATTCTTCTCATCTGAAGATCCATCACATCTGACGAAATAGACGCGACATGTCGTTCATCTACCAAGGACACATTGTCGCGTTGAAGGGACAAGATTTCATCGTCTTGAGAGACCACTTTGTCCATAAAATACGGTAGAATAAGTGAACCCATTTGATTCAACATCCACCCAAAACGAAGACCGAGCGTCAACATGATCTTTGTTTCGTCTTCCGCGTTCGGTGTCATCGCAATAAACGCAAAAAAAGAGACGTCCTGTTTGCCAAACCAATACTCCACCCGGACATGTGTGGGCATCAAAAAAGTGTCGCGATGCTGTGTCTTCTCGTCTGGTCGCCTGATCAGTCTACCAAATAGACCAACATCCTCGTGAATGGGTTCGTGTTCCACAAACAGTTGTTCACCATCGACAGACACATGCACGCGCCTCTTCTCAGGAGCATGATGACCGCGAATCAGCCCTTTGTGTACGATTCCTGTATGAGGTGAATCCATGAAGTTCTCGACGATGTCTTCGACGTTGGCCTTCATCACATATTCTCTTTGTATCGTCTTCCAGCCTGCCTGTTCATCTTTTCCTTCGATACAACGAGGAGGGGCACCCTTCGTCTCTTTACGTCCCATCCACACCCAAAGCATCCCATCAACACACTGGCTCTCAAAGGGCAGTAAATGAAGCTGTGGTGTCTTCTTCTCTTCTGGTGAAGAGGGAATCTCTACACAGTGCCCCTGCCAGTCAAATCGCCACCCATGATAAGGACAACGTATCCCCTCTTTCTCACTGTGCCCACAAGTCAGCGGCGCTTGTCGATGAGGACATACATCCAAGAACACCTTGTACTCGCTTTTATCATCTCTATGAACATACAAAGGAACACCAAGAACGTGATCGCGTACTGGACGAAATGGACGCAATGAGCGCACAAAACTGATGGGGTACCAGTGCTCTTTGAGTCCACCAAGACTGCGATAATATGGGTATGATGAAAGAATTTTTTCTCGCCTTGAAGCCACCACGTATATATCCTCAATCACATCCTTCATGGGTCATTGTTTGTACTCTTGCAACAGTATGTTGAGCGCGATGTGCCTTGTCTTTTGCACTGATGCTCTCTACTCTATTTGCATTGTAGCCACCAACAATAAACAAAATCAAAGAGACGACGGAGAAAATATATGCGACCCAAAACATGGCCTGATTACGAACTCCACTCCCCACTTCAAGAGCGATTTTCTCCCAGAGCATTCGCTGACAAAGATATCGACGCACAGACGATCCGCAGCCTCTTCGAAGCTGCACGCTGGGCCCCTTCGTGTTTTAACGAACAACCCTGGTCCTTCTTTGTCGCACATCGCGGACAACAGGAGAGCTACGAGAAAGTCTTCTCCTGTATCAATGAGTTCAATCAATCGTGGGCCAAGAATGCCCCACTCATCGTGATCTCCGTGATCAAAAAGCACTTTGACCTCGATGGCAGAGAGAACAAACACGCCGGTCACGACCTTGGACTGGCTGTCGCACAGCTCACGATACAAGCCCAATCCGCAGGACTCAGTGTCCACCAAATGGCAGGTTTTCACCCTGACAAAGCCAAAGAGGTCTTCTCGATTCCTGATGGATTTGAAGCTCTGACAGCCCTCGCGATCGGCTATCCAGGTGATCCTTCACAGCTCTCTGACGCCCTCCAACAAAAAGAAGTCGCGCCACGCAAACGAAAGGCACAAAAAGAGTTTGTCTTCTCCGATACATGGAAGCAACCACTCTCTCTCAAAGAAGATCACCCCTCAGAAGACATTCTCTCCTTTTGGTTTGGTGAAACTGGAAAGGATGGATTTAGTGTGCCCGAGCAAAGCAAAAAGTGGTGGCAGAAAGATCCGGACTTCGATCAATTGATCACATCAAAATACGAGCAAACATACGAACAACTCGTCGAAACACAGGCTGCTTCCTGGCTCGACACCCCTCGAAAACGACTCGCCGCGCTCATCGTACTCGACCAATTCTCCCGCAATATGTTCCGCGACACTGCCAAGATGTATGCAGCTGATGACCTCGCAAGACAACTCGTTCACGAAGGCCTGTCTCTTGGCGTTGACAAGGTCCTCTCTGCGCAAGAACGTGTCTTCTTCTACATGCCGATGATGCACAGTGAATCACTCGAAGAGCAGGAGCTTTGTATCGAGCTTTTCAAGGGACTTGCCGATGAACTCGATGGAGAGAGCGCTGAGCGCATTCACAACAACATCGAGTTTGCGATCAAACATCGCGATATTGTCGCAAAATTCGATCGCTTCCCCCACAGAAATGACATCCTCAACCGCACCTCAACCCCTGAAGAGGTCGAATTCCTCAAACAACCAGGCTCATCCTTCTAGAGAGCCTCTGTCTAGAGACTCCAGTAAGTGTATTCAGTGAATTGGTCGGGGTGGAAGGCTGACTTCACGTCGATAAAGACCCCACCTTTCTTGAGCTTTTGACAGAGCACTTCGATGGAACGCTCCATAAATTGTTTGTGTGAGACCGCCAAAATCAACGCGTCCAGATCGTGAAGTTCATCCCATGTGGTCAGTGAAAGACCATACTCTTCATGGGCTTCTTCGGGATCGACAAAGGGATCGTGAATGAACGGCTCTACACCAAAATCTTTCAGCTCTGTGATGATGTCAGGTACGCGACTGTTACGCAGATCTGGGACGTTTTCTTTGAATGTCAATCCAAGCACACCGACTCGTGAACCTTTGATCGGGATGTCGCTGTCGATCATCTTCTTGATCGTCTCTTTCGCGACAAACTGGCTCATCGAGTCGTTGATACGGCGTCCTGCAAGGATCACCTCAGGATGATATCCCACCATCTCCGCCTTCGTGGTCAGATAGTATGGGTCAACACCGATACAGTGACCCCCTACAAGACCAGGCACAAACGGTAAAAAGTTCCACTTGGTCCCAGCAGCCTTAAGTACATCCTTTGTGCGGATATCGAGCTTGTTGAAGATCAAGGCAAGCTCATTCATCAGGGCAATATTGAGGTCACGCTGGACATTCTCGATGACTTTTGCGGCCTCCGCGACCTTGATAGAGGGCGCTTTGTGGATGCCTGCTGTGATGATCGAACCGTACACAGCGGAGACACGCTCCAAACTCTCTTCATCCTCACCTGAGACGACTTTGACAATGCGATCGATGGTGTGTTCCTTGTCACCGGGGTTGATGCGCTCTGGTGAGTAACCGAGTTTGAAGTCAACACCTGGTGTCAGATCGGAGTGTTCCGCCAAAATGGGGCCACAGATCTCCTCTGTCACGCCTGGATAGACAGTCGATTCGTAGACGATGACGCTGCCCTTTTCGATGTACTTGGCGAGCATCTTGGTCGCGCTTTTGACGGCTGTCAGGTCAGGTTGTTTGTGTTTGTCGATGGGAGTGGGGACCGTCACGATGTAGAAGTTGTGTCCACGAAGGGACTCCATGTCCGCAGAGAAGGTCATCGTGGTCTTTTCGAGATCTTCAGTCTCGACTTCGTGGGTCTTGTCGATGTTGCTCTGAAGTTCTTTGACGCGGGGAGCGGAGATGTCAAAGCCAAGGACGTGATCGTACTTTTTGGCCAGCGCAATCGCCAGAGGCAAACCGACATATCCAAGCCCGATCACTGCAATTTTTTCTTTCATCAATTCAAGCCTTTCCTTTGCTTAGGTCCATCTATCAGCTCGACAACCCATCTAGTGACGTGACATCGCTTGTTGTACTACATGCTCCCTTTTGCACAAGAGAGCAATCTTTTGTTCCAATCTCATTACCTCATTGAAGAGACATCATCACGAAAAAAAACAACCTACCCCTCTCCTTCGCCTTTGCTTGTGTTTGTCTCTTGGGTCTCAGCTGTCGCTTTGGCGTCTGTGTCTGGTGCCTTTTTTCTTTTCTTCCAGTATTTTAAACGTTTACTGTTTGCTCTTGCGTGCTCTTTGCTCGATTCTGCCTCACGCGCAGCGAGATCATGTTCCTCGACCTCCTCCTCACTCAGTACCCGCAAGATCTCAACATCACGGTGTTTGATCCTTCGACTTTTTGGCCTGTACACTCCCCGAACGTGTAAAAATTCACCTCTCACCTCTTCAGACGTAAAAGGCATCGTCTTGATATCGATTCCTTTGGAGAAACGCACATACGAATACACAGGTTGCATCTTCGAGGACAGACGTACGATAAGCACATCTTCGATCCAAAGGACACACTGACCGACGACATCGACACCAAAAGGCTCGACCTCCTCGTCGATGTGTACCATTTTTGCAAAAGCCATCTCATAGAGTTGGAGTCTGTTAAATGTTTTGGGAGCACCGACATGAATAGGAAAGCTCGCCCCTACGATGGTTGGCCAGAAAATGGCGTTTTGTTCCTTGCCCATCAACGATGAGAATGGTAGCGACTTCTTTTTCACTGCAAAACGCATATCATTGATCACTGTATAGGCGCTGTTGTTCTCGTGAAAGAGCCGAGCTTGTGAATAAGAAAACTGTTCATCAAATCTCCCTGGAACACATGCCTCAGCGCGTTGGATTTGATCGTACTTACCGACCTTCCTCCCGTCTGGCAGCTCGAACAGATGGTATCTCTTCATCAAAAAGTCATTCTCATACACAAACCACCTAGAACGTAGATTCTCCCACTGCTCCTGCTCCCTCTCGTCAGGCTCCATCCGTAGAAACACACGAAAAGACGACACTTCAGGGTGTTCCTTCCTTATATAATGGGGAGTCCTACTCGCACCGATACAAAAAGATTTCGCCACATCTACGAGGACACCCTCTTTCGCAGACGCAATCTCATAGGGATGGCCATTCGAATCCCTCCTCGGTGGGACATACGAAGCATCAGATTTAAGCTGCTTTCGATATGCATGGTATGCCTTTAATCTTTTCTTCTCTCCATCACTCATATTCTCATAAGCAAAGGGGTCTGAGTCAGACCTCTTGCCCTTCTTGCTCTTCTCTTTTTTACTTTTATGATCAGTGTCTTTCGACTTTTTGGCCTGTGCCTTTTCAGACTCTTTCGCGTCTCTCTTCTCGCTCTCCTCAGAGCCTTTCTTTGTCTCTGAGACTTCAGGAGCTGAAGGCGTTTTTTGGTACACAGCAGCAGGCTCTTGAACCATCAACTCTTTTGCAGTCTCACCTTTGGAAAGAGAAGTCTCTATCTCCGAATAATCCGATGATACATCCTTTTTGGGAGATTCTTTTTCTGGAGTGACGGAATGTTTGACGGATTCTTCTGCCGTTTTTTCTGGTTTGGCTGGCTTTGTTGGCGCTACTGATTTCGCGACAGGAGTTGCTGGCGTCTCTGTGGTGGTTGTGGAGTCGGTTGTTTTTGTCTCTTTGCTCTCGACCACCTCTTGTGTCTTCTCGATCTTCTCCGCTGTCTTGCTCGGTGTAGAGGAGGATACCATTGTCTTTGGCTCGCTTACCTCTGGCTGCGTTTCTTTTTGTGTAGGGAGTGCTTGTTCGACGGCCTTTTGCTTGCGTGTCTTTGGTTTGACTGCCTCTGGCTTCGGTGTTTTCTGCTTGGCGACTTTGGGTTTGGCTGTTTTTGTTGTTGGTGATGATGTGTCTTTGGCTGCTTTTTTCTTGGTGACCTTCTTCTTGGGTGTCTCTTGCTTGGCACCCTCTTGTTTTGCGAGCTCTTGTTTTCTTTTGGCCGCCTTTGCGCTACGTTCGAGCTCCTTGGACTTTTTTTCTGCCCAGAACGCGAGCATATCTTTCATCTCTTCGGATTGTTTGGGCTTCTTGACGACCTCAACCTCTTGATTGAAGAGATTCTTGCGATCGAATGTCTTTTTCTTCGCATCTTTGCCCGCTTGTTGTGCCGGTGTCGTCGATTTTTTCTTGGATGTCGCGACACTTTTCGCTTTTGTACTCTTTCGTTTCAGAACAGTCGTCTCTTTGGACTTTGCCTTCTGTTTGGTGGAGGTCTTCTTTTGTTTTGCAGGCGTTTTGTCTTGTTTCGTCTTTGTAGAAGGCACATTCTCGCTCTTCTCAGCGCTGAATGACAGCATTCTTTGCTTAGGTCCTTCAAGATCAGCGCTGCTCGCGAAGTAGTCCTTTTTACGACGCAGCCATTCTCTTCGTGGCGCGACCTTCGCAGAGGGTTCCATTGGAATCGTCGGAGAGGCTGGAGGCTTGCTCTTCTTTTTCTCTCCAATCTTGGGCATCGGCGCAGATTTTTTCCTCTTGATGACCTTCTTGGCTTTGCTCTCTATCTTTGTCTCTTTTGTTGCCTTCGATACGCTCTTCTTCGGTGTTTTTTCCGATGTCTCCTTCAAAACTTTCTTCGGTGGCGTCTCTGGAGCTTCGGCAGCCTTTGTGCTGGCTTGTTTTGAAGGCGTGGTGCTCTTTGTCTTCTTTGGCTCTTGAGAAGGTGTCGAGCCATCAATTTGAGCAACGACTTCTTTCTTCTCTGTGCTCTTCGCTTTCTTGGTCTCTTTTTGGACCTTCTTACTCGATGTGCTCCCCTTTGTGCTCTTCACCTCGGCTTTGCTCTTGGTTGCTTTTTTCGCCTTTGCCTCTTTCGTAGGCGTTTGGGTCTTCGTCTCCTTTGGAGCCTTGCTCCCTTTTGAAGCCTTTGTAGAGGTTGGGGTCTTCGTGGCTTTTGAGGACGCAGGGACTTTCGTGGCCTTTGTCTGTTTGTCGACTGTCTCGTCGGTGGTTTTTTTCGCCGGGGTCTTCTTGGCCGTTGTCTTCTTCGGTTTTGCCTTTGTCGATGCCTTTGTTTTGTCCGATGGCGTTGTTTTCTTGGTTTTCTTCGTCTCTTTTGGCTTCTCAGGCTTCTTGGCGGCCTTTTTACGCGGCGTCTTGCTCTCTTTGGTCTCGACGGTCTCTGTCGTTGTGGTAGATTGTTTCTGCTCAACAACAGTTTGTTCTGTCTGAGTCGATGTCCTAGCTCGTGAAGTCTTTGTCTCTTCCTCTGTGGTGGCTTCATCTTTCGGCATGAGGAATTGTGGTGTCTGGTGCAAGAAGGTGTTGATGTAGGTCGCCAGCTCCTGATCACTGAAGGCGTCTTTCTTCGACAACCACCATTGAAGTGCTTGCATGATGGTTCCTGAGAAGAACTTGGCTTCGAGCTGGATGGGGACATTCATGCGACGTGGGTACTCACCTCGACGCAGATCGTGCTCATGAAGTGACGCAAAGAGATCGGAGAAGCGGTTCCAGTAATCGAGACTCCCAGTGCGACAGAGTAGCGCGTAGTGGTATGTCCGATCCTTTTGCATGCTCTTAAAGATGTACTTCCACTTGTCGACAAAGCTGACATTTTTTTGTGATTTAAATTTTTCGATCTTCCTGAACATCGTCGCGAGACGTTCCTCTGTACAGCTCCAGATGAGATCGTCTATACTATCGAAATATTGATAGAAAAGTGGCCTTGTGTACATCGCCTTTTCGGTGATGTCTTGTATCGTCAATCCAGTGTATCCGCTTTTACGAAGGCATTTCGTGACAGCATCCATGAAGTGTTTGCGTGTACGCCGTCTTTTTAGACTGTCCTTTCTCTCTTCTCCTTGCTTCTTTTTCGGAACCGACGTTGACGATTTTTTTATTTTCTTTGCCATTTTTCCAACTCATTGTTCATCACAAATTACTGTTTTTATTTTATCTTTTTTACTTTTTTAAAAATGACACTTCGTAAAAAATAAAAGATATGACCATCATTATTTTCAAAAACCAAATAAAGTCAAGACTCTTGTACCACAAAAATGTTGATAGGAAGAGGTGTGTTTGCAAGGGCAGGATGGATGTCCAATGACATCTGTTGATAACATAGAGGAATAACCCTTTTAATCCATATAGATATCCTGTTGTATATGGTGTGTTGAGGTGGGACTTTGAGTCCCACCGCATTTCGAATCGATGCGAAGCCTTGAGGCGAGCGTACCCTCTCTATAGCACCGGGTTTTAACCCGGTGGTACCAACCAAACAATTCCAACGACACAATCATTCAACGTATGAATGGTCGCCCTCGACAGCTCTCCCACGTGGAGACACCAGAAGGAAACAAATATATCTGAATGTACCGATATAAGGGATAAGAATGGAGATTTTGAAGAGGGGATCATGGAAAGATGTGCTTTGCAGAGGATATCAAAAGTGCTATGATGGTCCGCGTTATGCGAAGAAGAACTCAAATCATCAATGATGATAGGGGTTTGCATACGTGATCTGAAAAGATCAAAGTGAAGTACATATGTTTTGAGAGAAAAAACGAAGTGTCCTAAAACAGGAAAAGGAGTGACAGCGACCAACTATCACTCCTCGAAAACTTTCTGTTTGTGGCGAACATACATTTTATTTGCTCTCGCAAAACAACAACCAATCGGTTGTAAAAGCTTCATCCCATATGTAGGCCGATGTAAGCGAAAAGTCAAGCTACATCCGCACGATACAGTTGCGTCTTTTTTTATCGATATCACCGATGTAACCGTATCTTTTGTTGGATCGCATGTTCGTCATTATTGGCACAGTATGAAGGGTGTTTTGCTTTCACGATCGTGACTTGGTTGGTTACAAATCGGAGAAAAGAGCCTATGCTCACACAAAACCTTCAGTCTGGTCACGGTCCCTGCCCTGTCACTGGGAAAAAGCAAAACTGGTCCTACAAAGGCCCCTCACACAACCCGACCTTCGTGATTGTCTACGGAAATATCGACACAGTCGGCGCTGGATGGATTTTTTCTGGCGAGAACAGCATCGGCGGACAGATGTTCCGCAGAGAGGGCGGCCCAGAGGACAAAAAACAACCAGAATACATCGACGCACCTCCAAACGATCGAGACATACAGAGTCGGCCACGACTTGCGGAGGTGGAGACGAGACACACCGTCTACGAGACACTCTTCTCCCTCTGTCCTCTCACCTCCAAACACAAAACCCACCTGCGCAAACGCCAACTCTCCCACAAAAAGATCAGAGATCTATTGTTCTGTGGCTCGATGCCACCGCCAACAAAGCGTCCAGGTCTTGCCAAAGAGGTGATGGCTCGTAGTGGTCTGCGCGTTGAAGAGCTACTTCAAGTGCCAGGCTTCTTCCTCAACAAAAGAGGCATCCTCTCTATCGCAGGCTCCGAAGGAATCATGCTCCCAACATACGACACCAATGGATACATCCAGGGTGTGCAGATCAGGTCGATGAACACCTCTCAAAGCAAATACTTGTGGATGAGTTCATACAAAAAGGGAGGTCCAAAAGGCGGTGCGCCCGCGTCTTTCTTTGGAAACAAAGAGAGTCAGTATGTGTGGATCACAGAGGGGAGCTTTAAGGCGGTCTCTCTGATCCTTCATGGCTACGCAGATGCGGTCATCTCGATCGCTGGCGTCGGCAACATTCCTTCTGCACTTGAACAGCTCAAAGCCCTACCCAACGTCAAAGGCGCGATGATCGCTTACGACAGTGATTGTCTGACCAATGTCAACGTGATGTCTTCCCTCGCAAGGCTCCTTCATGCCGTTGAAGGAGAGGAGCTTCAGGTCGCCGCGCTCTCCTGGAGCAAGGCTTGGGGAAAAGGGATCGATGACGCCCTCAAGAAGGGCATTCCAAAGAATGCACTTTGTGAGCTCCCTACGAGAGGGCTGAAGAGATGGGCACGTAAGACACGGAACTTCACGAAGATCGAGAAGAAAGACCTGCCTCTGTGGAGGCCTTCGCAAAAGACCAAAACATCCCAGGAAGAACTACGTCAGGAGACCTTTCGTGTGATCGAAGATGCGGTCAAAAGGGGAGGTAGGACGTTTAACGTGATCGAGAACGCGACAGGTTCAGGGAAGACCTATTCGACAGTCAGACATGCGCGGAGAGGGACGATCTTTGTGTGCAAGGATTACAAGACCTTGTACGAGCTGAGGGATGTGCTGATCGAGTTTTACGGAAAAGACGATGTAGACGTGTTGTACGGTCGTATCGCTCCACCAACAGAAGAGAGCAATGATCTCAAACATCATGAACGCTTTCAAAAAGCTGGATGCCCGAACTTCTCGGAGATGAAGCTTCGTACATCGAGAGGACATTCTCCCTGTGAGGGTTGTCCATTCAATCCCAAGAATCCCCAAAAGAAGACCGAGGAAGGAGGAGAAGGGGAAGAAAAACAAGTATGTGCGTACTGGAAGCAGCGCCTGCGTGTGTTTGAAGAGACGAAGCCTTTTTTGCTGTGTGTAAAGCAGACATTTACGAGTAATCCGCAGATACGAGATCTACTTCCGGAGAGTCCCAATCTCGACTTGATGGGCAAACAATACCTGCACGTCGTCGTTGATGATTGTCCCGACATCATGACCCTGCTCGCCCATGAAAAGTACATTCGATATAGAGACATAGAGGAGTGGAGGACACATCCGGGCATGATGAAGGATGATCCTGAGCACCAGCTCGCGAAGGAGTGGGCGGGGACACTTGCGACTTTCTTTGGTAGCGCAGAGATCAACGAAGTATACGGTCTATACGGAAAGAACGAACCAAAACCTCTTCAGTTATTGCGTCAACTGTCAAAGGCGTTGCTGTCTCAAGAAGAGATCATCTGTGAGCAACCTCATCCAGACGATTTGCCAATGAAATCAGTACGTAGTCTCGCGACATGGCTCGCCAAAGGGGGGAGTGTGTACTTTTCCAAGAACAAAAAGGGGAAGAAGTTGATGTCCTTCTTGTCCCCACCAGACGAGCTCTTCGAGCGTCTGCAAAACACAACCCTCAACATCTTGGATGCAACGGCGGACAGGCTGCTGTTGTCGTGGTTTGCGTCGCTGTTAAAGATGTCGTTCAACGCACCGGAGACGACAAAGTCATTGCCCCGGATTATCCAGGTGTTCGACAAGTTGTGGGACAAGAGCCAGGTCAAACAATACAAGGACATGTTTGAGAAGCTGATCTCGGCCATCAAAGAGAAGGACAAAAAGAGCCTGACATTGGCGTTTAAAGGCTTTGAAGACATGCTGTCTATGGATGGACACTGGGGGCGCGATGAGAGGGGACTCAATTGCTATGAGGGCGCCAAATGGATGCTCCTTGTGGGTCACTATGCGCTGCCAGAAGAGGACGCGCTCAAACAGGCCTGGATGCTCCGTGCGTTGGCCCATCACATGGGTGGCGTATCACCAGACGAGTACATCAAAGGGAAATCGTTCGGCAAAATGAGAAAGTATCACGACGAGTGGCGCCCTTGGGAGCGTGAGATGTATGTATCAGAAGACCATTTGGCCGAGCATATACGACGTCATCACGCGACGTCGACAGTTGTACAGGGAGTGGGACGACCTCGTAATCCAAACGTGAATGTATTGCTGTTTAATGGAGAGCCACTCGATGGGTTACAGTGGGATATCCCTGTTGAAGCCCTTACCACCGAAGAGATCTTATATGAAATGGGGATTGAATGGACACCCACACCAGCTCCGACAGGAGGTGGTGAAGAGGGTGGTGGAAAAAAAATCGAAAAAAAATCACCTGAGGAGGAAAAAAAGAGCTCTGAGGGAGCATCATTTGAAAAATGTGAGCAGCAAGATCCCAAAAAAGGATCACAAAATGAGATCACTTCTTCGAGATCAGAGATCGCAGATCGGGATCAGGATCACGAAAAAGGATCACATTTGGAGATCACTTCTTTGGGATCAAAGATCGAGATCACAGCTCAATTGCTCGATCCAGATCGGCTGTTTGATCCAGACGAGGACACCTGCCAGGAGTTGGTTGGATGTGAAGAGGAGACTTTTCAAAGAGAGCGGGTGTTTTTTAACTCAGAAGGTGACCTCTTTTACGAGGAGGAGAAGGCAGACTCTGGAGGGCTTGATCGAGCAGCTGAAGGAGTCTATTTGAGCGTACAAAAAACGACCCCTCTTGCCTCTCACGGAGAAGGACAAGGGAAGACCTCATCTGGCATCGTGGGGGTCGAAATGGAAATCGAAAAAAATGATATGTTGCAGATGGATATGTTCGATTTTGATCAAATTGAATCACCTCAAAAGGGGGTCGCTCTTATATCTCTGAAGAGGGCCCTACCTGAAATCAAGCATTCAAACACCCATCATGTTTGGGATGACTGGAGAGGATAAATGTCTCTGCTCTACGTGGGTGTTTCTTGATGGTGTGTTTTTGTTTGTGGATGTGTCCTCAGTATGTCTTCTCTGACACACGATGATCACCTGAATAGACACCAGACCAAATAACACTCTGACTTCATTTGTCATTTGTGTCTTACGACGATGAAATTTTTATCTATGGTATACATCTTATGTAAACCTATCAATCAATGTTTAAATAACTCATTTTCAAAAACTGATGAGGCGAGCGTGCACATGTTGCTCTCTGAGCATGATGTCTGAGGGTTTAGATTTATCGATGTTTTGGAAAAAAATGAGAACAAGTATCTGCTTGAAACATCACAATTCTCGTCAAGCTCACTGGCTCTGGAGTTGGTTGGAGACTGGTTTGCGTAGAGGATTTCGCTTATGTTTACAGGGGCAGCATGAAAACGAGGACATGAGACATAGGGTTGATGTTGAATGAAGACAGATTTGAATGAGGTTGTTACTTTTATCGCAGTGACAGAACACCTCAACCTTTCAGCAGCGGCGAAGGCGTTACGCATCAGCACTGCAACAGTGAGTCGTCGCATCACGAGTTTAGAGACGCGCTTGGGTGTACAACTTTTGGACCGAAGTAGTCGGAACATCGCATTGACAGAGGCCGGACGTATCTTCGCACATGAGGCGACACGTGGTCTCGATTTGATTTACGCGGCGGAGGAGGAACTTCAGCAGAGAACAGGGGTCCCACAGGGGCTTTTACGTGTGGCTGCACCGACTGAGCTGATACAACAATCTTTTGGGGATATCGTCATCGAATACGCTCAAAGCTACCCAAAAGTTGAGCTGCACATCATCGCAATGGATGATGACATCGACATGGATGAAGAAGATCTACACATCGCCATTCAAACGTTCCCGCCTTCAAAATGGGAAAAACAGGGTGTACGTACCTCCAGAGAGTTGACCCAGAAGCTCGTTGGATGGATGGAGATGTCGATCTGTGTGAGTCCTTCTTATCTTGAAGAACACGGACCCATCGAACACCCCGAAGATCTCGCGAAGCACCCCTGCATCGTCCTTGGGACCAATCCAACTGCACGTATCGTTCACTTTCGCAGCCCTGAAGGGACCAATCTTTGGGTCGAAGTCCCTATCAAGATGTACACGACCAATGTGATGTTCTGCCGAAAAGCCGGACTCGCAGGTGTTGGACCTATCGGTTTGACCCATCCAGATAGTCGTAAGTATTTGGAAGAAGGGACACTTGTTCGATTGTTTCCAGATTGGCAACTTGAACCTGTTCGTTGTACCGCTTATTTTGTCGACGGTCCGAATCCTCCTCTACGTGCCCGGACCTTCCTGGATATGCTCTCGGTCAATCTCCCTCAAACGACCCCTTGGATGTGACGTGGGGATTATGCGAATTTTTGTTTGAGTTTGGAGATGGTGTAGGCGTTCCAAATGGCCATAAAGGTCAGCTTGATTACATAATTGGCAGTGAGCGCCCAGACGGTTCCGAGCATCCCATACTTGGGGATCCACAGCAGACAAAAGCCCAAAATGATCAGGTTGGAGACACCAAAAATCAGTGACTGACTCTTGAAGGATTGTGAAGCGAGCATTCCGTAGCTGAGGGCAATATCGAGAAAGCTACAAGAGACGGAGATCGCGATCCAGACAAAGACAATGTGGTGTTTGGCATAGCTCGCCTTGTACAACAGTGTCAGGATCTTTGGACCAAAAAAGTACGCGAGGAAGATCAACCCACCACCGACACACAGCGCGATCAAGATGAGAATGAACAAGAGTCGTAGAAACCCCTTTACATCGCCATTTGTATGAGCACGTGCCATTCGAGCGCTGGTTGCTTGCCCGAGCGCTCCCATCACCATATTCCCGAGAAGGCCGAGATAAAACATCGCGGAGTAAATCCCCAAGACCTCTTCACCGTGGTACATCTCGAGGATATAGTTGGGGATATAGATGATCAGAGAGCCAAATAATGCAGATAAACCGAGAGGGTATGCATGTTTGAGTAGCCCCAGTATATCGTTTTGTTGGTGACTTCTGTCCTCTTCAGCTTCATATATGGTTCGCTCTTCGTCGTGTGTGTGCGCGAAGGATAGACTCTGTGGGAGATCGTAGAAGAAGAAGATACAGGCGTTGATCACCACGACACCGAGGATTGCCCACGAGACTTGTTTGGTTGTGTAGGCCATGATCGACAACGCGATGGCCGAAAATGTTCCTCGCAACATCATCGAGATGGAGACTTTATCCATACGTTCGTAGCGTTGAAAGATCGCATGTGTGATGCGACCAATCGCCTCAAACCCCTTAAAGGCAAAGACGAGGAAGATCACGATGATGGCCTGCCATTCGTATCCAGAGGCGAAGACGATGATGAGCATCAATAAAACGGCGACAGGAAATGTCCACAGACGTAGCTTCATATAATCCGCGTAGCGAAAGCGGTTTTTGGCGTCGGCGACGAGGACAGCGCGCAGGTTCATGTCTGTGAACAGAAGTAGAGGTGAGCTGACGGTCAATCCGAGAAAAAATTGTCCGACCATCTTTTCAGGGACCTGCTTCGTGAGGGCGATGAGGATGAGCCACTGTGAAGCAGCAAAGATCCCATTACCAAAGAGTGTCCACAAAAAATTGCTCCGTAGATTGAGGCTCTTCTTTGTGGGGGGTTGTTCTGTTGAGGAAGAAGACATCCTGACTCCATATCGATGGGAAGAGTGGCAAACACATAGATCTCAGTTCCTTGTATCCCAAAATGCGCAAAAAAGTACATTCTTCTTGTCAGTTCTTGTATTGTCTTGGTCACAATTGACATTTTCTTTGATTTGTCCTACTCGAAGGGGGATCTGAGCCATAGACAAAGGAGAACGAGTCATGAAGATGATGGTCACAGGTGCACACGGTTTTATGGGCAGCAATCTCGTCCGCTTCTTGCTGGAACGAGGACATGATGTACGCGCAATGGTCCGTCCAGGAGGGGATTTTTCGACCCTTGAAGGTCTTGACGTCGAGCTTTTTGAGGCGGACTTGACCGACGCCGAAGCCCTTCGCGCTGGGTGTGAGGGTGTCCATACGATTTTTCATCTCGCGAGCTGCACACACGAGTGGAATTGGTGGCCTGTGTACAAACGCATCAACGTCGACGGGACACGGGATCTTCTCGATGCTGCCGTGGACGCAGGTGTCGACCGTCTTGTCTATATGAGCTCACTCGCAATCCATCACTTTCACGGCATCAAAGAGGGAGATGAATCCCAACCCAAAGATGGCTTCTTGTTCCATGGCTACGCGCGCTCCAAGATCGAGACAGAGGCGATGCTCGCGCAGTACCACGAAGAAGGCAAGATCAACACCGTGATCATCAGACCAGGCGTTCTCCCTTACGGACCCAACGACAAAACCCACGTAAAAGTCTTCGACGCGATGATGGACGGTGGGTGGGCCTATGTAAATGGCGGAAAAGCTTTACTGTCGACTGTTTATATTGATAACCTCGCACATGGCTTGCTGCTCGCGGCACAAAATGACGACGCGATGGGACAGACATACATTATCGCCGATGATTACAAGATGACGTGGCGTTCGTTCTCGGAGGCGATGTGTGAAGCTCTTGGTGCCAAAAAGCCAAAGACCAGCGCACCACTCTTTCTAGCCTACTCCCTCGGTTGGTTCCTCGAATCGTTTTACAGATTGTTTAAGATCAAGTCCGCGCCGATGTTGACGCGCTATACAGTCTCTTTGGCTGGCAAGGACTTCTACTTTTTGCCCAAGAAAGCCGAAAAAGAGCTCGGATACAAACCGATCGTCTCCTTTGAAGAAGGCATTCAAAAAACGGCAGATTGGTATACATCGACAATCAAAAACAAATAAGGTCAGACCATGAAAGCATTTATAACAGGTGGAAATGGATTTATTGGCAGCGCGTTGATCAAAGCGCTCGAAGCGCGGGGCGACGAGATCACCTGTTTGATGTATCCCGGCACAAAGGCCGATTGGCTCGCATCCCCAGCCGTGACATTTATCGAGGGTGATATCACAGCCCCAAACGACGCGATGAAAGACGCGATCGAAGAGGCTGACTTGATCTTCCATCTCGCAGGTGCTCGGATTGGTCTGACGAGTGCTCACTTTTACCGTGTCAACGCTGGTGGGACACAAGAACTCTTATCCGTCTGTCGTAAACGCTGGAAACAAGCCCTCGAACAAGAGACCAACACAAAGCGCTTTATATTGGTCTCCAGTGCCACTGTCAGCGGACCATGTGAACGAGATGATCCTTCACCTGAGGAGCGTATCAATCCTCTGACGCCATACGCCAAAAGTAAAGTCGAGTCCGAACGTATCGCGTTAGAAGAGTTTTCAGACATCCCCGTCACAGTCATCAGACCCACTGCGATTTACGGCCCACGGACGACTGAATGGGTCGCTCTGCTAGAGGCTTCTTTGCGCTGGCGTATCCACTTGAAAATGGGAGTCTTTCACAACGCTCATGTCAACTTCTGTCACGTCGACGACCTCGTCAGAGCGATGTTGTTGGCGGCAGAGAACAAAGAGGCGATCGGAGAAGCCTTTCATATCGGTGGCTTCGAGTACAACTGGACCGACCTGGGTTTTTACGTGTCCAAACACCTCGGCAAGAAGACCATGACCATCCGTATGCCTATCCCAATCTTGTTTTTGGCGGCAGGTGCGACCCATATACTCTCTTGGTTCATCCGACAGCCGTTCGAATTTAACTGGTGGCGTGCGGTCGATTTTTCACAAAAGAATTGGCTCTTTCGACTCGATAAAGCCAAGGAGATCCTTGGTTATGAACCCCAAATTACACTCGATGAAGGCGGTGGGAGCACTCTCCGCTGGTTCTTTGAAAATGAATGGGTGACCAATTGGGGAGGAAAAAAATACGTCCCACCAGCTGTACTACCAGCCAAACAAGACAGGAAATAAGACCTAAGCTATCGGAATTGAAGACGTTGTTTTTTGAAGATGATACTTGGGCAGGGGAGGCAGGCCGCGCCAGTGGTGCTCTGTTGGCACTTGGAGCGTTCGAGGATTCCTTCGATTTTGGCGGGTTTTGGTTTGCCTTGGGCATTCCATGTAAAGTAGTGATTGCAGATATACCCCTGCTTCCATCGGGCGAAGACTGCGATGGAGCCGCTTTTGTGCCATCGATATGAGTAACCGTGTGGTTTACCGCTTTTGTTGTAATTGAGCTTCCAAGCGGGCTTACCATCTTCATACCAGCCACGAAAAGACGAGAATTGTTTGTTTTTCAGGTAGGTACCTTGCCAAGCGAGGTTGCCATTCTCGTACCAACGAAAGAAGGGCCCGAGACGTTTTCCAGCCATCCAGGTCTCAGCGAGTTTCCACCGTCCATTTTTGTAACACTCCCAATGATAGCCGTTTTTGTTCTTCCCTTTGCCTTTCGGTGTCGATGCGATGCATCTTCGTGGAAGTTCGTAGGACTTCCAAAAACCTTTGCCTACAGGGTGACGCAAAATGCCATCGGGCTGAAGTCGTGAGGCCTCAGGCGGTACAGCACCTTCACGGATGTTCTTTTTGGGGGCTTTTGGGGCCACATTTGTCGGCTTTGTTTTGGAGGTCGTAGGTTTGGATGCAGGCGTCGCTGCGAAGGCAACATGAGGCAACACAAAACACAAGACCGATAAGCCAAGTCGCTGATAACAAGGTATTTTGAACATCATCACTCCTTCTGATTATGCTCCAACAGATCGAAGACAACATGCCTTCAGAATAGATAGAGACATCACAAGGAGCAAGGAGCGAGAGGCGCCTTCAGGCGAGCTGTCTCACTCTGGAAGAGGTGCTGCGAGTTGAAAGGTGTGTTTTCGCAGTGTATCTGTGATGTCGTCGATTTGCTCTTGCAGTGCGAAGATCTCGGACCATTGTTCGTGGAGGAAGTGGAGCAGCTCACTGTGTGCTTCGAAGGTCTGTTTGAAGGAATTGGAAGCGTAACGAATCGCGTGTTCTTTCTTTTTCATCACAAGACATCCTTTTCAAAAAAAACAATACAAAAACATACATCTATAAAAAATCGTCCACAAAGCAAAAAGATCTTTATGGCAACACAATACAAAAAAACAGAGGCCGAGACATGGCAAACAATGTGGGGGTCAATCAAGTCTTTCAGGTCACCGGATGAGAAAAAGCTTTGTAGCCTTTTTGCATCTGACGGCCTTATACAGCGCCGGCCTTGTGGATCTCAGTGTAGAGAGGTGGTAGGGGGAAAGTCTATTTTTTTGCGCGACGTTTGGCATCCCTGAGTTGTTGTTCGAGAAATCCCAGCCAGGGGAGTGTGGATTCTTTAGGCTTATTGTTTGTTTCCGTTGGATCGGAGGTTGGTGTAGGTTCCGTGCGTTGGATAGGGGTTTGTTGAGAGGAGCTCGCGAGGGTGCGTTGATGCGCTTGTTGTTTGGCCCGACGTAGACGCTGCTCGAAGACATGGGCAAGTTTTTCCTCTGTGTCTTCTTGTGGAAGGGGCAGGGGGTGTTCTTCTCGTCTGTGTTTGGCTTCGAGCAGACCATCTCCAAGAGCTTCGATCCACGGGAGGAGTTCGTCTTCATCATCATTTTTGGAAGGCATGTGTACCATCTCCAACCATTGAGAGAAAAAGATACATGGGCGTGTGCGCTCATCTCTGGATATCATTGTGGAGTGTGGCGAAAAAAGCAAGATATGGAGCAATGATGTCCCTTTCATGGGAACAGATGATGTGTTATCAAGCATAGGCATGTGGCGATATCACGCGCCTAGAGGGCGTCACGTCGTCCATCACAAAAAAAGAATCGACCCATTGACGTATCAGGTGTCTCTATAGATTGCGATGCAACAAACATGTGAGGAAGAACGATGCAGAAAATTTTGGTGACAGGTGCAGCAGGATTTATTGGTTTTCACTTGAGCAAGCGTCTCCTGAGTGAAGGAAAACAGGTACTTGGTGTCGATATCGTCAATGATTACTATGACGTGACGCTCAAAGAAGCTCGCCTTGAGATCCTGAAGAAAGAAGAGGGTTTTCAATTCTGGAAGACTGACCTCGCAGATCTCGCAGGACTCGAAGAGATCTTTAAGGCACACAAACCTGACGCGGTCGTCAACCTCGCAGCACAGGCGGGTGTCCGTTACTCCATTCAAAACCCCCACGCCTACATGAACAGCAACCTCGTTGGGTTCTTGAACATCCTCGAATGTGCCCGTCACTACGAGACAAAACACTTTGTCTACGCATCATCAAGTTCCGTTTACGGGGCCAACACCAAGACGCCATTTAGTGTCCATGACAACGTCGATCACCCCATCAGTTTGTACGCTGCGAGCAAAAAGTCCAACGAACTGATCGCACACTCTTACAGCCACCTCTATCGCATCCCATCTACAGGCTTGCGTTTCTTCACAGTGTATGGTCCCTGGGGTCGCCCTGATATGGCGCTGTATATCTTCACGAAGGCGATCACAGAGGGTAAACCCATCAACATTTTCAATCACGGAAAGATGATGCGAGACTTCACCTATATCGATGATATCGTTGAAGGTGTTAGAAGAGTCATCGACGCAGTCCCAACCCCCAACGAGAATTGGTCCGGTGACGCACCTGATCCAAGTTCGAGCCTGGCGCCTTACCAACTCTTTAACATCGGTAACAACAAGCCTGTCGAGCTGATGTACATGATCGAGACCCTCGAAAAGGCCATTGGTCGAGAAGCTGAGAAGAACTTCATGCCGATGCAACCTGGCGATGTCCCCGCAACATACGCAGATATCAACGCACTCTCTGAGAAGGTCGGATTCAGACCGGACACCTCCATCGAAGAAGGTATCCAGCGCTTCGTCGACTGGTACAAAGAGTACAACAACGTCGAGTTTTAAAGACAGCTCAACACACGCCATCCCATCCCACCCCACTCTCCCTCACTCCTATTCCTTTATTCTTTCCAATTCAACAAAATGTTGTCTTTGTGTTTTCAAATAGACAAAAGAAATTGAGAGAAGAGCCGACTATTATGTCATTCACGTAACTTGGGCCGTTGAAAGAAAAAGTGGAGCAGATAACGATGCAAAAAGAGTTGATTTTGGTAACAGGTGGCGCGGGATTTATTGGTTCACATGTTGTAGAGCGTTTGTTGAGACGTAATGTAAAGGTCGCAGTCCTCGACAATTTTCGCAGTGGAAAGAGGGAAAATATCGAGCCCTTTTTATCCCACCCTGACTTTGTCCTCGTCAAGGCCGACATCACACAAGGGTTGTGGGCGACGCTTCATACGCTGACAAAAGAACACGGTCCTATCGCGAGAATCTTTCACTTTGCGGCACAAATCTCCGTCGTCTACTCCATCGAACATCCCCTCGAAGATACACAGATCAACGCCGTCGGAACACTCCAATTGCTCGAATACGCAAGGCATCACAACATCAAGAAGTTCATCTTTGCGTCTTCAGCTGCCACATATGGTGACACAGAGATTGTCCCGACCCCCGAAGACGCGCCAAAACTTCCGCTCTCTCCCTACGCATTTAACAAGTTGAGCAGTGAACACCAACTTCAATATGCCTGGGCCATTCACAAGCTGCCGACGATTGGGTTTCGCTTCTTCAACGTGTATGGTCCAAGACAAGACCCAAAGAGCCCATATTCTGGTGTCATCTCCATCTTTTTGGACAGAGCGACGAAGGGGTCATCCATTACGATCTTTGGTTCGGGCGATCAGACGAGGGATTTCGTCTACGTTGGCGACCTGGCTTCTCTTTTGGTGGAGGCGGCCTTTGGCGAAGAGGGCAATGGAGAGATCTTCAATGTTGGGACAGGGAAAGCACACGATATCAAAACACTTGCAGAGACGATTGTGTCGTTGACAGAGTCGGAGAGTTCGATTTTGTACGTGGAGAAGAGAGCAGGTGACATTCTTCATTCGTGTGCGGTGATCGAGAAGGCCAAAGAGCGCTTTGGTTTTTCGCCCGAACATAACCTTAAAGAGGGATTATCAAAGACGTTAGCGTGGTTCAAAGAGACTACAACTTCTTGAGCTGGATTGATTGGGTGTGAGGGAGCTGAGGTGGCTTCTTTGACGATCTTTACAAAATAGTGTGAAAAAGTCGATGCGAAAGCGTATACCCATATAGGTTGTATGGCAGCAATTGACGATAACGGTACACGAATCCCTAGGGGGTTTGTAAAGGATAAAGCACACTCGATATGTCTTCGTACGTGTTCATTTTTATCATCCTCACGTTGGTGTATTCTCTGAGCGTTTTTTACAAGACGCAAGACCTCTTTCATCCGATGGTGATCTTTCCCGTCGCCTACGTTTATTTTACGATGGGTCCTGTCGTGACGTACGTGATGGGTGGGAACATCTACTCTGGTATCGTCAAAGACAAAATTGATGACGCTTCGACAGCTTTCGTGCTCGCGCTGTTGGGTATGTGTTTTGCGATTATCCCTCTCTTTCGAGGAAGCCAAAAAGTCTGGGATGTCAAACTCTCTCTTCGTCAAAAAAAGCAGGCTTTTTGGTACATTACGCTCTTCGCGACATTTGTCAATCTCGTCAGTATGTTCTTTGTATTGACCAACTTCAGCATCGTTATGAGTGGTGTCAAAGGCGCGCTTTTACGTGCTATCCCTCGTTACAGCCTCTGGCACTTTAACTACCTCCTCTTTTGGACCTTTTGCATCTCTCTTTTGCTCGCCTTTAACTATTGGCAACGAAGTAAACTGATCATCTTCAATGCGTTCATCTACGTTGTCTATTGTGTTTTGCTCAACGAGCGTGATTTCCTATTGGTTTTGCTCGCCATTGTCGCCTATCGTACAACCTCACAACGCATGAATCGAGCCTACTCCATCCTTCTCGCTGTCGGGATCTCTCTCATCTTTGTCGGACTCTTTTGGTTTCGAAGCAACGCCTCACAAGTTGACTTTCTGGAGCTTTATCTCGGACAAGGGAACAATCTCAACGTCATCACCAACGTCATGCACTGGAGCGATGAATGGCTCGAACCCAAGTACGGTTGGACCTATATTCAGTCTATGCTCAACTTGATGCCCTCGTTTATTTACAGGCAGGGTGTACCTCTTGTGGACTGGTTCAAAAATGAATTTGCTCCGGGCTCTGATAGCGGTTACGGTTTCTCCCTCGAAGGAGAAGCCTTCATGAACTTTGGCTTCCCTGGTATTTTCATTTTCTTCTTTTGTTTTGGTAAGTTACTCTTATATTTTTACAACGCCAAAAACAAGGGGAGTTTGTTCGGCTTCTACATGTACTATTTTTGTTTGATCTTTGCCGTTTACACACTTCGTGGAGACTCCTTGATGTTGTTTAAGGGTTTCTCCTACGCAACTGGATTTTTCTACTTTATCTTGGCATTGTCGACCAATGGACGTATTCGCTTTCGCAAAATCATGCCCACTTGAAGTCATCACGAAAAATATTTGAATGACTTCAGGTGGGCATACAAAGAGACACTTGCTACCTGCTCAACGAAGATTTGGAGAGTTTTTTATGATAAAATCGATGCTCAAACGGATGTTCTTGAACCCAGTCTTGTTTCAGACTCTTCATGAACGTGCTGCTGACTTTGGGATGTGTCTTGTCAGTTACAAAACTGCCCAGAAAAATTACATCTTCGAGCTTGGTCGTCAGTTGAGAAGAGAGCGAAATGTTTTGATGACTTATGCGGACCTTCACCAAATCGCAATGCTCGCAAAGAGAACTCATAAAGTTCCCGGTGCCATCGCCGAAATTGGTGCCTTTGAAGGGGGAACAGCCAAACTGATTTCGATGTTTAAGGGAGACAAAGACCTCTATCTTTTCGACACCTTCGAAGGGTTACCGAGTCCCACAAAAGAAGACAACATGTTTGAAGAGGGACAATATGTCTCTTCCGAAGACCGTGTCCGTGCCTATCTCCAAGAATACCCCAACGTACACATCCACAAAGGTATGTTCCCTGTCGATACGGGCCATCATATCGAAGACAAGACCTTCTCTTTTGTTCATCTTGATGTAGACCTTTACAAGAGCACACTCGACTCGCTCGCCTTCTTCTATCCAAGAATGCACGCTGGGGGAGTCATTATCTCCCACGATTACCCTGTCTCAGAGGGAGTTGTCCGGGCGTTTGATGAATTCTTTGTGGATAAACCCGAACCCATCCTCGAACTACCTTCGAATCAGTGTGTCGTCGTCAAAATTGGCGATGGAGAGAAGGTCGCATCATGAAACGAGCATTTGACATCGCCGTCTCATTAAGTGGACTCGTTGCACTATCACCTGTGATGTTGACTGTTGGTGCGATCACCCGCAAAAAGCTGGGGTCACCTGTCCTATTTAAACAAGAACGTCCCGGCCTTCACGGTAAGACATTCACCTTGATCAAATTTCGCACGATGAGAGATGCTTATGATGAAGATGGAAATCCTCTCGATGATAGCGAACGTATGACCGAGTGGGGGCAATTTTTGCGCAAGACCAGCCTCGATGAGCTGCCCACACTCTGGAATGTTCTCAAAGGTGATATGAGTATCGTTGGTCCTCGTCCTCTACTCGTGCAGTATCTTGCGCTTTACAATGAACGACAGGCGCGTCGACACGATGTGAAACCAGGTGTCACAGGCTGGGCACAAGTCAACGGACGTAACGCCATTTCTTGGGAAGAGAAGTTCGAATTGGATGTCTGGTACGTTGAAAATAAAAGCTTTTTGCTCGACCTTCAGATCATCGCAAAGACCATCGGAAAGGTCTTGCAATCTGAGGGTATATCTTCTACAAATCACGTGACGATGGACTTCTTTCGTGGCACCTCTCCGCAAGAAGATGCCGAAACAATTGCCACAACGTAAACAACATCGCTTATCTCTTGATGGCTCTCTGTTCATCAGACAGAACAAAGATTGTTTGGCTCAACGACCTCCCCTAAAAGGCTTGAATGGATGAAAAAAACACTCTATATCTTCGGTGCTGGCGGCTTTGGAAAGGAAGTTCTCGATATTGTCCGCGCTGGATACCAAGACACATACAAGCACGTCGCCTTTCTCGATGATGGCGTAGAAAATGGCACAACAATCGTCAACACCAAAGTGGAAGGTGGCATGGACACTGCGCGGGCCCTCTCGCCAGAGACCTGTGAGTTTGTGATAGCTTTGGGCTCACCTGCACTTCGCAAACGTTTGACACACATGATCGCGGATATGGGTCATTCATTTGCCACCCTCATCGACCCCACTGCTATCATTCAACCTTCCGCCACCATCGGCGAAGGAACCATTGTACTGCCTCGCGTCGTCGTCAGCTCTGCCGCACATATCGGTCAACACTGTCTGCTCAACATCGGCGCAATTGTCGGACATGACGTCAAAATGGATGACTTTGTCGTCGTCTCACCTGCCGCCGTTTTGCTCGGTAACACATACTTTGCCGAAGGTGTCGAGGTCGGCTCTTCTGCCACACTGTATCCCGGTATCAAAGTCGGAGCGTGGGCAAAGATCGCGATGTGTTCGGCTGTCTATAAAGATGTCCCTGAAGAAGCGACTGTCGCGGGCACACCTGCCCGGATCATGCGCATCAAAAAAGATTCGTAGAGAGAAATGCAATAGAAAACTTGGCATCGTCTATAGCCAAGTTGTTGATCATAAAGGAGTTGGAACGTTGACAAATCAAGAAAAATTGGTGCAAAGCTTCGTCGAATCACTTGGAATCAAACCAGAACAGGTCGTTGATGACCTGAAATATCAATCCATCGAAGAGTGGGACTCTGTCGGTCACATGGCACTCGTCGCAGAGCTTGAAGCCAACTTCGACATCATGCTCGATACTGACGATATCATCGATATGAGCAGCGTCGCCATCGCGAAGACCATCTTGCAAAAGTACGAAGTTTCATTCGCTTAGCAAGAGCTATCATCGACCTATCTTGTTCATCTTTTCGATGAATACGAGGAGAATATTACATGCTGCTCGCTGGAAAAACAGCATTGATCACAGGCGCAAGTCGCGGAATCGGCCGCGCCATTGCCCACGTCTTCGCAAAACAAGGTGCGACTCTCTTTCTCACCGCTCGAAGTGAACAACTCTTCGAAGTCAAAGAAGAGCTCGAAGCACAAGGCGCAAAGGTCTTCGCACAACAATGTGACATCACCGATGAAGCCAGTGTCAAAGACATGATCAAAGCCTGTCGCAAAGAACTCAAACCACTCGATATCCTCGTCAACAACGCTGGCATCATGAAGGCTGGACTCGTTGGGATGACCTCAATGGGAGACGTCCGCGACATGCTCGATGTCAACGTCACCTCAGCGATCAACATCACACAATATGCCGTCCGCTTGATGGCACGTGCTGAGTCCGCTTCGATCATCCACATCACCTCCATCGCTGGTATGCAAGGTATCGAAGGAGTCTCCGCATACGCCGCCTCCAAACTCGCGATTGTCGGATACATGCGCGCAAGCGCCAAAGAACTCGCACCACGCAATATCCGCGTTAACTCCATCGCGCCCGGGTTTATCGACACTGATATGACCCGCTCGATGGATGATGAGTGGTTTCAAAAACGCGTCGAGTCCGTACGTATGGGAAGAATCGGAAAACCTGAGGACATCGCCAATTGTGCGCTCTTCCTAGCCTCCGACCTCTCCAATTACGTCACTGGCCAGATCATCGGTGTTGATGGTGGCATGATCGCCTGAATCCTGCCATTCAAGGCAAACACCACCTCCCCTGAAAAAAGGAGCTTTCAGGGGAGTCTCTTCATTGAGCAGGTCACCTGAGAACACTCTCTTTGTGTCCTGAAATAGATAAGACAAGGATTGAATATGCTTGAGCAAATACGTTCACACATGCCCTCATGGCTTGCTTTTGTCGACACCTCATCCAACACGTCCATCACATACAAAGACCTCGTCAAACGCGTCGATCTCGTCCGCGAACAACTCCGTTCACTCTCACCGCGGACTCTTGTCTTTCTCACCTGCTCTCCCACACCTGACCCCGTCATCATCTACCTCGCCTGTCTCGAGCTCGATTATCCCATCTGTTTGATCGAACCAGATAAACCCGATCTACACGCAAAATTACTCTCTTTGTATGAACCTGGTGTGGTCTTTCTGCCCGAACAGTACGAGGCCATGGATACGGAACAGTACGAGCAAACAGACACTGTCGCCACCTCCTACAAAACCTACACCCCCAAACAAACACCACAAAACGAAATTCATCCCTCACTCGGTGTCTTGCTCCCAACATCTGGTTCGACAGGCAACCCAAAACTCGTCCGATTACAAGCCAAAAGTGTCGTCGCCAACGCCGTCTCAATCGCCGAATACCTCAAGCTCACACAGAGCGAACGTTCGATCCAAAGTCTCCCCATGCACTACGCATATGGTCTCTCTCTCATCAATTCCCACCTCGTCGCCGGCGCTTCCACGATCTTTACACCTCACTCCTTCATGCGCCCTGAGTTTTGGAATGACTTCAACACATATGGCTGTACGTCCTTCGCTGGTGTCCCCTATATGTACGAAACACTTGATAGATTGCGCTTTGACCCCAAACGCTATCCCTCTCTTCGTTACATGACACAGGCCGGTGGAGGCCTTCGCAACGACCTGATCGAAAAATTCTATGGCAAACTCGACGAAGTCAACGCCAAATTTGTCGTCATGTACGGACAAACAGAGGCGACCGCGCGCATCTCTTATCTGCCTCCCGATGCACTTCCTGAGAAAACAGGGTCCATCGGTGTCTCCATCCCAGGTGGCAAGATTACACTTCGTGACGTCGAAGGTGTCGAGGAAAAAGAACTCGTCTATGAAGGCCCTAACGTGATGATGGGCTACGCTGAGAACAAAGACTCTCTCTCAAACGGCGACGAAATGGAAGGAACACTCTTTACAGGTGACCTCGCCAAACAAGATGAAGAGGGCTACTTTTACATCGTTGGGCGACTCAAACGCTTTGGAAAACTCTTCGGAAAACGCATCAACCTCGTCGACATCGAGACGATGGTCGAAACACAGACCAATCTTCGCGTCGCTGCCCTCGATGACAAGAGCCAACTCGTCCTCTTTATCGAAGCCGAGAGCGCTGATGACGAGCTTCACAGGAGTATCCGCAATGACGTCGCCAAAAAACTCAAGGTGACACCTAAAGCCATTCGCGTCGACTCCATCGAGAAGATCCCCATGACAACCTCAGGTAAGAAAGACTATGCTGGGCTCAAAAACTTTCTATAATACGCCTGAATCAAAAGAGAATCATAGCTTCACTGGCCCCTCTCCCATCAACGAGGATGATTTATGCAAAGAACAACAGATGCATTGATCGAGACACTCATCCAAACAAGGCCCTATGCGCTCACTCAGAGCGAAAAGCGTGAGATCCTGCTCCAACGTATGCAAGACCTCACAAAGTTCCACTATCATCATTGTAAGGCCTATCAGGACATCATTGACAGGGTCTTTGGTGGAGAGAGAGCCTTCTCCTTCACACGTGTCGAAGACGCACCCTTTCTACCTGTCTCACTGTTCAAGACACTCCAACTCAAGAGCATACCGGATGAATCCGTTATCAAGACCCTAACGTCGAGTGGCACGACAGGGCAACAGGTCAGCCGCATCTATCTCGACAGCGACACCGCAAAATTACAGTCCAAAGTCCTCGTCAAATTGACGCAGCACTTTTTGGGCAAAGACCGCATCCCCATGGTCATCCTCGACCACAAATCCGTGATCAAAAATCGTCGCTCCTACTCTGCTAGAGGTGCCGGTATCCTCGGTATGGCACAGTTTGGACGCGCCCCTTTCTACGCGCTCGATGACGATATGAAGCTCGATGTCGACGGACTCCTCGCATACCTCGACAAACATCAGGACAAACCTATTTTCTTCTTCGGCTTTACCTTCATGGTCTGGAAGTACTTTATCCAGGTCCTCAAGGAAAAAGAGATCACCCTTCACCCTAAAAACGCGACCCTCATCCATAGCGGTGGGTGGAAGAAATTACAGGCTGAAGCCGTTGATAATGCGCGCTTTCAGGAGATCGTTAAACAAGTCACTGGGATTGAACAAATCGTTAACTTTTACGGAATGGTCGAGCAAGTCGGGAGTGTCTTCTTCGAGAATCCACTGCACTATCTCCACGCGCCTATCTTTTCAGACGTCATCATTCGTGACCCGATCACTCTCCAACCCCTCCCAATGGGTGAAAAAGGTCTCGTTCAGGTGGTCAGCGCGCTCCCCACGAGTTATCCAGGACACTCCATCCTCACAGAAGACCTCGGCATCTTACACGGTGAAGATCACGAAGACCTCGAAATGAAGGGGAGATACTTCGAGATCCTTGGACGTGTCCCCAAGACAGAAGTCCGTGGCTGTAGTGATACTTTTCAATCCAATACACCAAAGAAGCCTGCTGCCGCTGCGTAGAGCTTCATCCTCTGCCATACACAACAGATACGCCATCAGGACCAAAGAAGAGGCTTTTTGATGACCGCTGAACAAACGATATACGACAAAATCAAGATCCTGGCACCTCACACAGAAACCTTCTCTTTACAGGGCTTTATGGAACAAGAACCCCTCGCAATTGAGCCCTTCAGTGAGGAACGATGTCAGGCTCTCGAACAGCTCTCTCGTCGCTTTCTCAAGGACCCTATCCTCAAGCGAGACCCCGCAAGCATCGCACTCGCCTACTGGTTCCGTCGCTCACAAATCCAACAAAAACGCGACGCCTTCCTCACACGCAGTGATGCCCTTCACGAACAAATCGTCCTACCTATCGGACGTGTCTTCCATCTCACCCCTACAAACGTCGACACACTCTTCGTTTACTCCTGGGCACTCTCCTATCTGGCTGGAAACCAAAACATTTTGCGTCTCTCTTCCAGGCAAGGCAATCCCATCGTCGATCGTATCCTCGAATTGATCGGTACGTGGACTGAAGAAGTTGAAGGAGACAACGCTTCAACCTGTCTGCTCACCTACGCACACGACGATGAGGTCACGACCTTCCTCTCCAAGTGGTGCAATCACCGTGTGATCTGGGGTGGTGACGAGACTGTCGCCGGTATTCGTCCGCTCCCTCTGCCTTCTCATGCCAGTGAACGTCTCTTTGGAAACAAATTCTCCTACGCAGTCTTCGGCACACAAGCAGTCCTTCAAGCCGATGACGACGAGTTAAAAAAGCTCTCAACACAATTCTTTAACGATATGTTTTGGTTTGGTCAGATGGCTTGTTCATCCCCCCACCTGATCTTTTGGCTCGGTGCTGACGGACATCAAGAAGCTGTCGCCCGTTTTGAAGCGCTCCTCAACGACCAAGCCATCACCAAACAGCACCCCACGAGCGCCACAGACGTCGTCACACGCTTGAGCTATGCCTTCGAGTTGGCGACCAAAGAGGACATCTCTGTTCGCCTTGAACACCCCCACTTCGCGAGTATTTTACACAACGAGCAGAGTTTCGAGAAGGACTTTTGTGGAAGCGGAACGCTTCATCACGCACAAGTCGATAACGTCCAGGAGATCGCCGCACAGCTCGGTGAATCAGACCAAACCATCGCTCACTATGGTCTCTCCGAAGAACAACTCTTCTCACTCGCCCGGTGTGCTGGTGCAAAAGGCATCGACCGCATCGTCCCCGTCGGTGAAGCCCTCCTCTTCTCCGAATCTTGGGATGGTTACGACCTCCTCGAAGACTTTACCAAACGTGTCGTTGTCAAAATCAAATGAAATTACACTTGTGTCTTTGCTAATTAACGATATGTTCGATGTATTCGGGCGGACACAAGGCCCGCCCCTACAAAATTACAACAAAACACACGACAACATCGGGCGGACAATACAGATTATCCTCCCAACGCTCGATTGCTCAGACAACATATGCGGTTGTCATTTGCTTCATTCACTTTGCAACCACCCCTTCTACAAACCTCTCCATCCCCCTGAGCCTTCGGCTCTTCCCCCTTCC
>MDTC01047110.1_pt1 | contig 43481 bp, 16 predicted proteins | sample 811181 | NCBI WGS metagenome assembly MDTC01 (sample SAMN05326644, study PRJNA326480) | marine metagenome | isolation source: seawater | place: Pacific Ocean: North | collected 2011 | reverse complement strand
CTCGAAATCTTTGATGGCGGTTGGCAGACAACTACCACCAAATCTCGTCTCAATGCTATCATCGACCGCTTCTGTAATGCTGCCACCGATGGTGTCTATCAGCGCAACTTTCAGTGGTATGTAAGTGATAACGGAGTCGAGAAAGAATTCGAGAATGGTTACATCTTCGCTTGACAATCTGACAGTCTTAAGTTATACTGGGGGCAGTTAAATCGCCCCCCTTAAATATTAAAATCGGCCACTACCCTAACCTACAAAGGTACCCGAGAGGCAGATATATAACGAATGGGTCCCCTTACAGCCTATATAAAAAAATTCTCCCAGTAAAAAAACACCCTCTGAGGTTTCACTATGGATTGGAAAATTCGCCAAGATCGTCAAGACGACCGTGTATGGTGTTTAGAAGTGATGTTGCGCCACGAAGGTTTTTTAGATCCTCGAATTTATGAGTGTGCTGATTATTGCACCAGTGCTGGACTGACAAACGATGCTAAGGATGTCTTAGCAACATGGGAGGAGTGGAAGTTAGACCATCCGTCAGACAATCCACAAGTTATTAATAGGTTATAAGGAGGCAAGTATGTCCAAGAGATTCACAATCACTATCGAAGAGGATGAATTTGGTGAATTAATTCTTCCTATCCCTGATGATGTCTGTGAGGACCTTGGATGGACAATCGGAGACGAATTAGAATTTGAGGTTGATGATGTCACTGGGAGTTTTACTCTCAAGAAAGTTGATTCATAACCGCGACCACAAAAATACCCCTACCACCGCGTTTACACTCTATGACTGTTGAAAGAGATGTGCAAATCCTAGCAGATGATAATGCTATGGCTCATGATGCTTTGAATCAATGTATTGAAGCAATTGCAGAAAGGATCAAGGGTATTGAGGAATATGTGCAAAACCTACCTACACCCGACAAGATTTTATATAAACCTAAGGGTGTAGATGATTACTTGTCACTAAAAGAGAATTTAGATTTGATTTATGATAAACTAAACGCATTAGAAGAAAAGGTAAATGGCTGAAATCAAATTAATGGGTGGTTGCCACACTGATGGCGATATCTTTGATGTCCCTCTTTGGGGATTTGCTGGGGGTGCTGCCGACCATTGTCAATCTCGTAAACCAGTTGATTCTTGTGCAGTTACTGTAGAGTTTGATTGTCATGTATCACCGATTAGGATTCGTGAGGCAAACATTGATAATATGCCTCGTGATGCTGTCATGTATGGTAGCACTGTGATTCAGGAGTATGGTAGATCCAATTATACTTCTCCTACTGGTGCTTCTTCTCAATCTTCAGCAAACTGTGGCAAGATTGTTATTGCTAATGCAGGTGGTTTTGTCGATACCTATGTCATTTTTGACTATGTGCCGAATGGATTGTCATATGGTTTGATGCTTAGTGACACATGGTTTTCTTATTTGTATACTAGTGGGTGTAATGGTGGTCATGTAGGCACTGCTTGCTATAAGTATGAGACTGAGAATAAGGCAACTAGTGCAGGCACTGACCCCAATACAGGACTTGGCACAGCAGGATCTACGGACAGTGGGGGTAGATGTATCCCTTGTCCTGATTTTAGTTGCACTCTGGACCGTTTGACCATCGATTATACAGCAGATGAGGTTGATGGTGACCAGACTGGAGATCCTGATTGCCCCTTCCCCACATTATTTGCTATTGATTCACTTAGCAATAAGTTAGTTTTTAGTTATGATCAGTTTTCAAGCACTCTTCCTAATGGTGTAAAGGACTTCAACTTCGTTTATACTAACGATGCAATTGATACACCTGCTTGGTCTAGTGCTAATTTTGGTGCAGGACCCACTATTACGACTCAAACAGGGTGGCAAACCACTGATGCAGGGTTTAATACATTCTTGGTTATCGAAGGTAATGATGTTGAGAGTGGATCTGCACAAGGATTACGCTTAACAGTGCGTGTTAGTGCGGTCCAAGACCTTTCTGTGCTTCCTACAGTGTCATTTACTGGCACAAAATGGGAAATTCTTGAGTTGGTAGAGCCTGGTCAGGGGTATAATGTCAATGATGTGTTTACTTTGGAGTATGATCACATCCATGCAGACAATACTGTAACTAAATTTACCGTTGATATTAAGATTACTCAGGTTGGACCCATCCAAGTAACGCAAAATAACGGTGGAGATATCCTTAGAAGTGGCGATACCATCAATGGTCACGTCATTACAAAGATGTTTCACACTGATTTGGACAATTTTAACTACCATATTGCGTATTTGGACGGAAATGGTGCTGAATTTACTGGTGGACAAGGTTATACATCTAGTAGAAATCACCAAATTACCGCATTAGCAGGTTTTGGTGCTAAAAATCGTGCATGGTATGGCGGATTATACGAATTTACTCAAAAATCTTTCCAATATACGACTCATTTGAGGGATTCTGCTGCGCCAAACGTCTTTGATACTTGTAAACAACCCGTATTTGACTATGGTTGTAGAGTAACAATGAATCCTGATAGCACTCAGATTCAAGTAGTCAACTCTTCTGACGCTTCTAAGTTTGAAATTGGTCATACTGTTAAGGGTCCACTCTTCCATCCTGGCACATATGTGACTGCTAGGAGCGGAAATACGGTTACATTGAATCAACCTGTCAATCTCAACCCAGCATCTTATGATGAAGAGGGCAACTCTATTGGTCAACCATACGATCTTAGTGAAACCGATTACTCTAGTTATGAAACGGATGCACAGGTCCAAACTCTAAAAATTGAAAATGGTAAGTTGGTATCGATGCAAATTGTTGATGGCGGTGCTGGACTTGATCAAGTTATCGACATTGTTAACAAACCATTGACTCTAAAAACGGTTGTTAATAGACCAGATGCAACTCCTCGTGAGTTTTTGGGCACGCAATTGATTCCTAGCGATCCTCCAGAGTATCTAACTCATGTTGAGGGATATAGAGATGTTGAGGGATTTATAGCAGAAACTGAAGCAGTCAAAAAGTTTAATAAGGCATATGGTGTGCGGAAATATGTAAAAGTCCCCAAAAATCAAGACAATCGTCCCGTGATTCCTGAAGTTAGTGGCACATTTACAAATGGAGTGCTAACTGGTATTGAGATTATTGATCCTGGTCGCGGACTTTCTAATGGAGATGACATTGTTTTTACCGTGCCTGACCTTAGAAAAGAAGTTGAGTCGGTAGTTATCCCTGGATCAGAGGACTCTAAACCGCAATGGGCGGGATCTATTGAGCAAAGTATTAGAGATGCTGATACTGAATATACTGCAGCAGATGGATCTGAGAAAAAATTGGGTGATGAAATCGTTGATAAGAAACGTCAAATGTTTCAAGAATACGGATTAGACCCAGATTTTGTTAATAATATTCAGGAAGAGCGCGTTGGTGGTGATTTTAGACAATATATTAGGCAAGATCCCTCCGAGCAATTGAAGGATCCTGAGTTGCAACGCCGCATTCAACTACCACAGGGTAGGTATAGTAAGAATGTTGTCGATACTCTTAGGGAATCACTCCGCGAAAAGAAACCAACTGACCCTGCTGAATTAGCAAAAGAACTTGGTAAAATTGGTGCGAGCGAAGTTTGGCAGAGAAACTATCAATCACACTACGATGCTCAAACTACGAGTGTTGAGAATGCATTAGATAATTTACAACAAGAGATTATACCTGAGTATGCAATCTATAAGGAAAACTTAATTTCCACAACCCAAGAGCGTTTTGGTGATCTTCCTCATGCTACTGACTTGGTTAAGTATCATATGTCTCAATATAGACCTGACGAAAGACAAAAAGCTACCGTAGAGGTTACATTAAAAGGATTTGTTGTTGAGGCTGGTTGTAGTCATGTGCCTTGTGCTGGGACTCCAACAGCGCCATCTTCGTCTCCTGCAGAGACTGATCCTGAGACTGGTGCGACCACTACATATACATATACATTATCACCTGTTTTGGGTCCTGGTTGCACTAACTGGTCTGCTAGCGGCACTCAACAGATATTTCACGATCTGACTAGATCTGCCCAACTTTGGGCACAAACTGTAGCAAGCTACGGAAATCCCTTTGACATCACGGAGTAATTAAAGTAAAATGCCAGCAGGTCCAATTACAGGGTTGCCAAATGCGGCAGCGATTTATTCAGGGAAGGATACAGGTCATGGTACATGTGTGCCAGCAAACAAATGGGCGGAAAACCCTTGCACGACCGCCTGTCCAGCAGTAGTACCCAAAGCGAGTATTGCGGCAATGGATGGCACTAATATGTGGCCACCATTTCCTCAGTTGCCCATGCAACCTATTGTCCCTACAGTATTGATCAATAATATCTGTCCGATCTTGGATCAAGATGTTTTGACCAATCATCCACCAACATGCACACAGTTGGTGCCATTGGTGACTCCACCAAACTGTGCAGCAATTGTCCCATGTCCAACACAGAATCTTTGTGTAGAGGATATTGCTGGTGGTGGTGCTCATGTAAGAAAAGCAACTGCTACTAGTGCAACTGTTTTCATCATGGGTAAGAGAGCATGTAGAGTTGGTGACCCTCTTGGACCTCCGTGTCTATCTTTGATCTCTACAGGATCAGCAAACGTCTTTATTGGAGCTTAATTATGGCAAAAATGAAAAAATCGCTTCTTGGTAATGTTTTTATCGATTCAATTCCCAAGAAAACTCGTCAAGGATCTGGTCAGCACACAAAATATGCTGCAACATCCAGTAACAAGGCGAAAAAGCGGTATCGTGGTCAAGGTAAATGAGACCTGAGACCCGTGAGTCTATGGAAATGCTGTTTACGGCAAAATGGAATTTGCCAAAAGCAGCAAAACACGCAAATTTGACGAATAAAGAGATGAAAATCACTTTCAATGAGTATTGTCATTTTCACCCACCTACTTGGTCTCTCGAAGAACCGTCATAAATAAAACACGAGGGATAGAAACCCCATTAAAAGTTCTGTTTACATTGCTTTTAACCTAAAATGGCGAATAATCCCGTCCCAGATAATGTACCTGAGATGATGAATAAAGATTTTGGGACTGTAGTCTTAATTACGGACCCCAAATCCGATCATTATCTCAATTTGGCGGCAAAGCGGACTAAAAATAAAGTCCGTCACGGAAACTTTCTTGAAAGATGGCTCTAAAACCGTTAACTAGTAAGGATTTTAAGAAATCTAGAAATTTCTCTGATATTTCTATGAATTTCTTAAAAAATCCCTTTACTAAAGACACAACCAAAGTTACTAATCAGGATGCAATCAAGCAAGCAGTCAAAAATTTGATTTTGACTGTTCCTGGTGAAAAATTTTTTAATCCTCAGTTTGGATCCAGCGTTACAGACTTATTGTTTGAGCCTATGGATGCTTTCTTGGTAGATAGAATTAGAATGGAGATTACAAACACCATTCAAAACTTTGAGCCTAGAATTGTTTTGGAATTAGTGGAAGTTATCGCAGATTATGATGCAAACGCAATGAATGTGTCTATTCAATATGAAATTATTGGATTGCCAATCACTGAGCAAATTAGTTTTGTATTAAAGAGGCCATAATGCTCCCCAATAACCTAACAGCATTAAATTTTGATGAGATTAAGTCATCAATCAAGAGTTATCTCAGAACTAGAGATGAATTCTCCGATTATGACTTTGAGGGATCTGGTTTGTCCTACCTCATCGACATGTTGGCGTATAATACTTATTATACGGCATATCTTGCTAACATGTCGTTGAATGAGGCATTCCTACAGTCCGCTACAGTAAGGGATAACATCGTTTCCCTTGCCAAGATGTTTAACTACACGCCAAAGTCCCCCAAGGCGTCTCAGGCAGCGTTTAACATCGTTGTTACGACAGTACCTGGGGATGATGGAGTGTGTCCTAATAATATTACCCTAAAGAAGGGTCCTATTGCTGCGGGTGGAAAGTATATTTGGAATATTTTAGAAGATCAAACTGTAGTTGTTGATCCTGCAAGTTGTAGTGCTGTATTTGAATGTGTTACTGCATATGAAGGATCTGTTATCGATTTTAACTACACAGTAGATACATTTAATCCTAAGAGATATATCATTCCCAGTGCTGATGCGGATACATCAACACTGAAAGTTAGTGTTAGAGCAAATGCATCTAGCACTAGTGCAGATGTTTATAATAGAGTAGAAAATTTAACTAGTGTTAGAGCAACTGATCGTATTTACTTCTTAGATGAAGATCAAGATCAGAGATTTGAAATTACTTTTGGTGATAATACCAGTGGTAGAAAACTTACTGATGGTGAGATCATTAATTTGCAGTATGTTGTTACTTCTGGTGAAGAAGCAAACGGCACTAAGACATTCTCCTTTAAAGGTGAAATGACGGATAGTAATGGTCGTCTCTATGACAATAGCGATTCATCCAAAATTAGTTTGACTGTCATGGAGACTGGTCAACTTGGTAGTCCTATTGAAAGTGTTGAGTCTATTAAATATAATGCTCCTAGGTGGTATAGCGCACAATATAGAGCAGTTACTACAAATGACTATGAGGTGATTATTAAGAGAATATATGATAATGTTTTGAGTGCAGTTGCATTTGGTGGTGATGAGTTGTCTCCGCCCATCTACGGAAAGGTTTTTATTGCAATTAAGACTAAGACTGGATCTCAGTTGAATGATGCAACTAAAAAGTCTCTCTCTGCTATGATGAGAAAATATTCGATGGCATCTATTGAGCCTGTTATTACAGATGCAAAATCTGTCTTTATCTATCCTAGAGTGTTTGTTACTTATGATACTGCTTGCTCTGCAAGAAATGTGACTGCAATTGAGTCTAATGTCCAAACGGCAATCACTAACTGGGCAGCACAGACACAAATTAATAACTTTGGTAATCAATTCAAACTTTCTGCTTTCCATAAAGCAATTACAGAGTCTGATGCTTGTATTACTGACGTTTCTTCTCAGGTTGTCATGCTCAAGTATGTCAATCCCAATCTGACTGAGACTAATACATATTGCTTTACTTTTGGCAATCCACTCTTTGATAGTGCTCCATCTAAGACTGATCCTAGTGGCGGTGATGGTGATGATAACCCCTGTAATAAAGAACCGATCATCCAATCAGGAAGATTCCGCACAGTAGAATATCCTAATGTTGATCAGTATTTTGAAGATGATGGTTTTGGTAAACTGCTTACATTCTATAATAGTGGTAACAGAAAGATTGTTACTAGCACTAACGCAGGCACAATTAATTATGAAAGTGGAAGAGTTTGTTTTGGACCTGTAAATATTATTGGCACGGGAGGTAACAACTTACCTCCCAATCCAACTGATGATGATATTGAAAATATTGGTGAGCCAAAAATTCCTGTGGAAGCAATTCCTGCAAACCCTGGAATTATTGGCACACCTGAGCCAGATACGATCATTGAAATCCCAGTTCCTCAGATTACAGTTAGACCGTCTGGCACTACTCCTCCTCCCACTATCCCAATAAATAGTCTTAATCCTGGACAGTTTGAATCAGCTCCGACAACTATCGTAATTCCTGATCTCACTGGACCTAGCGACATCCCAGATAACACTTGTTTCTGAATATAAATGGCAACCGTAAATAAAGTCTCCCGTCGCGCAGTTACTCAGACTCCGCAGTTTATAGAGGATTATCATCCTCTGTTCAAGAAGTTTGTCGAATATTATTATAGATCTCAAGAGAAGACAGGATATGGTCAAAATATCGTCAACTCTTTTGTTGAATTACTCAATATTGATAAGTTAAACGTTGATATTTTAGGTGGTAGCACTACTACGGTTGCAGATGCTACTTCTTTTGATAGTGAGATTATTGTTGAAAACATTGATAGGTTTCTGGAGACTGACGGCACCATTCTCATTGGAAATGAGGTTATTTTTTATGAACGGGCAATTCCCTCGCCAAGTATTGCTCTTAGCCCTGGTGTGTCTTATGATCAGGTAAAACTGAAGTGGAGAGAGTTAACAAATATTTTTGATCAAATTGATGGCACTAGAAGAACCTTCCCTTTGCGGTCACAGGATTCTCCTATTGCACCACCTTCTAATTTTCATGTCATTGTAAAACTCTATAATGACATTTTGATTCCTGGTGATGATTTTGTTATTAATGGCACTAATATTACCTTTACAACTGCTCCTAGAGCGTCTACAGTTGCCGATTCTATAGAATCATGTGAGATCATTTATCTGAATGGTTTTATTGAAGATACCATTTATCAGTTAGATAATCTTTCTGGTGCTTTTGGTGAAAATAAAAGCACTTTTGAAGTAACTAGAAATTCTCAGAGATATACACCGATTGTTGATGAGTATGTTATTGCAATTTATGATAACAATCTTCTGATTCCTAAAGTTGATTATACTTTTGACGGAAGCAGAATTACTCTCAACTTTGTCCCTCTTATTGGTAGAAGACTTTCATTATATTCTATCGAATCTGCAATTCCATCTTTTGGTAATGGTGCAATTGGTTTCTCTAGGGTAAATGATTCTGGTGAAATCTCTCAAGTTGTTGTTAGTAATACTGGTGGGGGTTATAGATTTGAATATCCTCCTAAAGTTACTATCAAATCTCCTAGTGGAGCAGACGCAGCGGTTACTCCATATATTAACGGTCTTAAGGCGGTAACACTGCTTGATGGTGGTAAGGGTTATAGTGAAACTAATCCTCCAATTGTAAGGGTCGAAAATCCCACTCAGAATGGATCTAAACCTGCTAATATTAGAGCAGTTGTTGTTGATGGATCTGTAACTGAGTTGGTATTGCACTCTTCTGGTAGTGGATATACCTTTACTCCTAGAATTACCTTTATTCAACCTGGCGGCGCTAAACTTGCACCCCCAACAATCATTGCAGGAGAGGTAACTGGACCAATCACTATTCTCGATGATGGTTTTGGTTATACCACTCCTCCAGCAATCTATATTGATGAGCCTACTGGCGAAAATGGAATTAAGGCAGCATTCTCTACTACTTTAGATGAGTTTGGTCAAATTACTGCTGTTAATATTCTCAACCCTGGACAAGGTTATGAAACGACCCCCAGAATGAGGGTTATTGACCCTGTTGGTGCTCAAGTCCTTGAGACTAAGGTTGATGGTAATGGTAGAGTTATTGATATTGAGTTACTTAATGGTGGTAGTGGATATGAGGATATTCCCTCGGTCTATATTGTTGATGATCGCACCGATGCACAAGGAAATTACATTGGTGGTGTAAACGCTACAGCAGCTGCTTCTATTTTCAATGGTCAAATCACTGATATCAATATTACGAATTTTGGCACTAATTACAGCCCTGATCACCCTCCTACTGTCGTAATTCAAGCACCTCCCAACGCCAAAGCATCTACGGAAACTGGTCTTGGAGAAATTACTGGTTTTGAATTACTTCATCCTGGTCATGATTATGAAAAGTGCAAATTTGTCGGATGTGCTAGAGCAGCGTCTGCAATTTCTGGATATACCGAAACAGGAGATGTAGTTTTTTCGGGTGACACTGATGCTGCATCTCATGACACCGATAGTGTTGTAACTTGCTTAGATGCAGTATTTGTTAAGAGAGTTTTAGACAAATATATTGAAGAGTATCTTCCTGATATTCCTCAACTTGATTATGACTCTATTGATGTTAGATCTGCCATCAAGAATGTCAAAACTTTCTATTCTACGAAAGGCACGTCATTTTCCTTTGGATATCTCTTCAAACTCCTTTATGGTGAGGATATTTCGGTTTCTTACCCGAAAGATCAACTTATCAAACCATCTGCTGCTACTTGGTCGATCAATACTATCCTGAGAGCAACACTTATTAGTGGTGACCCTAGAAATATTAGAGACGCTCAAATTCAGCAATTTGCTGACATTGCAGATCCGAATATTCGGGCAGCAAATGCTTTGGTTGAAAACTATATTGCTATTAACACAGCAGAATCTGAAATTTATGAATTGGTCTTGTCCGAAGAGACAATTCAAGGCACATTTGTTGTGCCCTATAAAACTAAACTTGCTGAGCCACTTACTGCAACTAGTGATATTATTACCGTTGACTCTACCATCGGTTGGCCTGAAAGAAACGGTGAAATTGTAATCGGCGGCACAGAAACTGTAAGATATAAAGAAAAATCCCTTAACCAGTTTATTGAGTGTACTAGGGGTGTTGTTGGGACCCCCCAAATTTGGGACTCTGCAACTAGTGTAGCTTCTAACTTTAGAGTTTATTTAAATTACGGCACGATTAATGAAGTCGTAATGAATATTGTTGGTATTGTTGATGCTCAACAAACCAATCTTACTGATACTGGATCTTATTATCTTCCTGGCGATAAACTGTCAGTTTCTAAACTGGGCGGCACTTCCGTATTACCCCAGTTGACAACGTGGTTGTATAACGTTAAGAAACTGATTGAAGTTTCTTCGATTACTTTTGGTGGTGTTAATAATCAATCCGCTACTGTAACCTGCTCTGCTTCTCACGGTCTTTTGGTTGGTGATCAGGTTACTGTATATGGTGCTAACCCAATTCTTTATAATGGCACTTTCCTTGTTACATCTAGAGATTCTCAGACGGTCTTCCAATATCAGTTGCCACAACCTGCTGCAGTCGAGCCTCAGGGTAATATTCTTATCTCTGTTGACCTTAACAAAGGCAAGTCTGAAAATGCTGCAATTTTAAATGCAATCGGACCTTATACTACTAACGTCCAAAATACATTTTTCAACAATCAATACGTTTATGTTGCTTCTACTGGTATTCCTAACTATGAGATTGGTCCTTTCCCTGGATCAGCACTTCTTCCTGGCAACCAGAGAAAATTAAACCGTTTTAATACAACTACAACCACTATTTCGACTAAGACTGCTATTGTCCCTGGTCCTATTGGCACATGGGTCAATGGTGTATCTGTTTGGTCTTATAAGTCTGAATTGAGTCGCACTTTTGGTGCTGTTACTGCTGTCAACATTACCAATGCTGGTAAAGAGTATGATGCCGCAAGTCCTCCTGCAATTACTATTGCTGGTGGTGGCGGTAGTGGTGCTACAGCGGAAGTAACCGTCAATGGATCTCTCTATGAGGTTGAGGTTAATAATGGGGGATCTGGTTATACTTCATCTCCCCTGGTATCTATTGTTGGTGGTGGAGGATCTGGCGGATCTGCAACTGCGATTATTACCAAAGGAGTAGTTTCTAGAATTCTCGTCAATAGTGGTGGCACAGGATACACTTCCCAACCTCTGATCACCATTGTTGGTGGTGGGGGATCTGGTGCAACTGCTACCGCATCTGTTCGAGGACCCATTCAGAAAGTTGATATCACTCAAGGTGGATCTTCATATACTTCTAAACCTACAGTTACTCTTAGCTCTGGTAGAGGTGCTGTTGCACAAGCAATTGTAAATGACGGTAGAATCATTTCTATTGCTATCATCTCTGCTGGTGTTGGATATACCACGGCACCCACAGTTTCCATTCAGGGTGATGGTTTTGGTGCTATTGCTAGAGCAATTATTGATACTGATGGTGAGAATGCTGGTCGTGTTACTGGTGTTGAAATTCTCAATAGAGGTATTGGATATAATCAAGGCACTACTGTAATTAATCTGACATCGGTTGGACAGGATGCGTTGTTTGATGCTGATGTATTCCAATGGAATTATAACCTGCAGGAGACTACTCCGTTTGACTCTGCAAAGGGCACCGTATTTGAGGGATATAACATTCAATATGGTGGTGAATATGCACACCTCTCTAACCCACAAAGACTGAGATATATTCTTGGCGATAACTTGTTTAAGGATAGTCTGGGTAGAATTCTTGAGCAAGAGTCTCAGTTAGAGCACTCTCCTATTATTGGTTGGGCATTTGATGGTAACCCGATTTATGGTCCTTATGGATATCAGGATCCTACCAATCAATCTTCCAATATCCAAAGAATGCGCTCTTCATATTCACTGAAGGATGAGCTTGTATATAATGATATTACAAACCCATATCCAGTAAGAACTGAGGGACCTCTTCTAAATGAAGAACCTGCAGGTAAGTTTGTTGAAGACTATGAGTATGTTTTCGGATCTGGTGATCTTGATCAATATAATGGTAGATTCTGTAAGACTCCTGAGTATCCTCAAGGTAGATATTGCTACTTTGTTACCATTGATGCATCTGAGAATGGTCTTCCTGTATATCCTTATATTCTTGGTCCTAGTTATAACTCTGTTGTGGATATTTGGAATCTTAAAGATTCTTCTGTCCAGCAAAACATTCCTACTGGAGTTGTCCGTTATAGAGACCCATATGAGAATGTTGATATTGATGTTGAGCGGACTCCCAACGCTTCCACTAATGCTCTTACCTTAGAAAATGGTGATGTATTGCTGTTTGAAGTTGAAGATGAAAACCGAGATGGTCTTATTACTCAAGATGAGATCGATGATCCTGATCAGGTATTTGAAGAGGCACCTTTACAACTCTTTGACTATTTCCCATCTGTTAAATTAGACTCTAAGGTTGATATTGAAGTTGAGACAATCAGTAAGTTTGAGAATGCATCTGTTACTGGTTTTACTGTTGAAAATGCTGGTCAAAACTACCAAGTCAATGACCGTCTTATCTTTGATAACGAAGATACGGGTGGCACTGGTGTGTCTGCTAGAGTTTCCAAAATTAAGGGTGAGACTGTCCAAAACTATACCTATGAGACTCTTCAGGGCACAAACTTTGGTGTCCTGAAGACTACTCAACCACACAATTTGATTGCTGGTGATAGTATCTTTGTTGATTATACTCCTTTGATGGATAATACCAACAAAACGTTTACTGTTAGACAGTATCGTGGTATTGAAGAGGTCGTTGTAGATCAAACTGGTAGTGGTTACAATACAGATATTCCTCCCACTATTATTATTGATGGCGATGGTGAAAGTGGTCAAATTGAAGCGATTGTTGATCAAGTTGGTGCAATCAAATCTTTCAATATCCTCAACTCTGGATCTGGATATACTAAGAATCCTCGTGTTATCCTTTCTCACCCCCAGGTCTTCAAAAAGGCAGATTATTATGTCAGTCTTCTTGAAAATAACAACTGGTTGAAGGTAAATGACATCTTTATTAGTGATACTAAGGAAGTATACACTTGCGGCACAACTTTAGATAGTTCTGGTAACTATGTTGCATTCCTTGCTAAATTATCTGCTACTGGTGTTAAAGAGTGGGAAAAGACATTAGAAACTACTGTATTGGGATCTGATAACTATACAGAATTCCAAAAACTGTATGTTGATGGCAATGACATTTGGGTTGCTGGTAATAATAGACCCAATATTCCTGTATTGGATGCATACAATCCCGATATTATTCTTGTCAAGTATGAAGAAGCAGCAAATGGTTTAAGTGCATCTCTGGTCTTCCAGAAAGGTTATGCTGGTATCTCTGGATCTACAAGATCCGATAATATCACTTCTTTACAGAAACTTACTGACACTAGATTCCTTCTTGGTGGTTTTACCAATACAAACTCTGGAGCTCCTTGGGATGCCTTCTTAGCAATCGTTGATACTGCTGGTTTCTTTGTTGCTAAGAGAAAACTTGCTTCTGATAACTCATCCGAGAAAATTACATCTATCAAGACTGTTGATGGTGCAATTTACTTCACCATGGAGACTGCATCTGCAGATAACTCTATGGATATCAATGTATCCTTTGGTAAGGCAACTGCTAATGTTTCATCCATTACTATTGACTGGATCAAAGAAGTTACTAACGCCACATATTGCTTCTTGAATTCTTCTCTTGCTGTTGACGAATTCAATGAATTCTATGTTACTGCTGGCACCAGATTGAAGTCTGATGACGTTACCAAAGATGGTTTCTGGGTAGGTAAGTTTGATAATGCTGGTGAATTGCTCTGGGATAGAAGATATTTCACTGGTAGAGATATTACAGTTGTAGATAAGTCTGAAATTGATATCTTTGGTAATTTAAATGTAGTTTACTCTAAAGAAGATACTACCAATAAAAAACTTACATTCAACTCAGTTAAGATCAAATATGATGGCACAGTATTGAAAAATACTGAAAATGATTTCACTACTGCTGCAAATACTACCAATACCATGGAAGGCTTCGTGCCTTTGACTCTTTCTAGTGACAATTCAGGTGATGTCCACATTTATGGTCAAACCAAGTGGAATAGACAAGAATGTATTGATACCTTCAGTGCTGCCGCTGCAACAGATTTAACTGGTCACCATTCAGTATCGATTGTTGGCACTAGTGACTCTGCAATCATTGAAAATGGTGTTGGTAAAATTTACGGTTATCAACCTGCTGGCACCAATACTGTCTGGGAAAATTCTTACTATAAGATCCCTGGCACAACTCTGGGTGCAAAGTTAAATGGTAACTGGACACTGCAATTCTTTGTTTACAAAGATGGACTGCAAACCCTGTCACAGGCACAGCAAACTTTAATTGGCATTGGTGGTGCTCAAGATACTACTGGTGGTCTCTGGTTGGGATATGACACTTCTGGAGCAGGTGGATCTGGATCCTTACAACTCGTCATTTCTAATAATACTACAAGACTTGACGCTGCAAGTGGTCTTTCTTCTTCATTGACTAACATGTATGCTCAAAATACATGGCAAGTCATTACTCTTACTAAGAATGGCACAAACTTTAAGGCATTTGTTAATGGCATTGAAGTATTGGATGGTAATGTAACTAATACTGAATTTGCCAATAAGGATATTTACATTGGCAACCAAATTGGATGGGGTGCTGGTGCTACTGACTTTAATACGGCATATCAGGGTCAATTCTATATTGATCATCTTGTACTTAAGAATCGTTTTGTAACTCCTACTGTCCCATCTGATATTACATCTCTGCCAACTATTGGTGGATTTGGTCTCACTTATGATTGGGCAGATGATGCTTGGTTTACTACCAACCTCAATCGTTATGATTATATTGATTATGTCGGTGCAGGTATTAAGGTTGACAAAGAAGCAGAATCTAATAAAATTGGCACTATTGGTGTCTTAGCAAATTCTCAATTGAGTCTCACTAGGACTGCTGTTGCTCCTGTGACTGGAGTATCTTTGAATGTATCTCCGATTGGTTATGCTCTTGGTGGAGAAGGATTCCAGGCTCTTGACTTCAATGATGCTAATACAACTCATGCCGAAGATACAGAATCTCTTGAAATCTCACAAGATATTTGGGGATCTAGGACTGCTACTATTCCTGCACCTGGATCACAAAAAGTCAGGGCAACTGCAGTTGTTAAAGATCGGTATTTCTTCAAAGTTACCAATACAATTAAGATTGATAACGTCCAGCGTCTGACTATCAATCAACCCTTTGAATTTACTATGAATTCTAAGTTGGTGTTGAGAAATGGTGGTAATTTTGTCAACAGTGGTTATATTGTTGATATTGATTATGCTAATCGTTATGTTTATCTTGCAGTAAACAACAATGAGTGGACAAATGATCTGGATGTAGGTCAGCTGTCTACAGAGCAATTTAATGAGCAATCTACTTACGGAATTCTTGGTCCCATTCCTGCAGATATTAATGAAATGAAGAATTACCTCTTCCCAGAGGTTGTTAATACTACTATTGGCACATTCAACATTGATATGAGCGACTTTGATGCTCCTTCTGATGTTGGTGGCAGTAACAACTTACATGAGTTTGCAAAATTCAAACCTTTTGAAGATGATCAGTATAGAGTCCGTATTGACGAGATCTCTGGCACTTCTCCCTTCATTCCTGGATCTGTTGTAAGTCTTTCTACTGCTACAGTTACATATAACGCTGATTACAATACAATTCAAATTTCTGGTCTGACTGGTGTTAGTAAGCTTAGTTTGACCACAAATCTAGTCAAGATTCTTCAGGTTGATGCTGTATCTAACAGTGATATTGTATATGTTATCACTGATGATAGTCACTACCTGAGTGCCAATGAAATGATCTATATTGATGGCAATCCTTCTCAACAAGTCAGTAGTGTTGTATATGATGAATATGATGGTGCTTTCCCTGTTGATACTGTTATTAGTGTCAAGGAATTTACTTATAAGTTACCAACTATTGCAGTCACATCTCCTTCAACTAATGCTAGTAATGTAAGTGTCTTTGTTAAGTCACCTACACTGAAGATGTATTATGGTCACCAGTATATCTTTGATCTTAGTCACTCTTCACTGGTTGGTGGTAATCTTTCATTCTCCAAAGATAGTCTCTATAAACTGGAATACTCTTTCAACTCAATTGAAAGAATTGGCATTCCTGGTGTAACTGGAGAAGGACAGCCCACACCTAGTGTTAAATTCAAGGTTGATCCTAATATTGTTACTAATATCTCATATTACTTTGATCCTTCTAGAGCTGGAGCCGATTCTCCTGTTATTGCAGGATCTTATCTGGACGTTGTTGGATCTCCATATGCAGGTAGCTTTACTGTCAGTGGTGTTTCTGGTGCTACAATCACCAGAGGTGATGATACACTGAGATTCCCGCTCTTGAATGAGCCTGAAGGTGATGCGGATATCTCAAATGCGTCTTATTCTACAGGATCTGAAAAAGCAGTTGGATCTATTGCTGATATCCGTATTGTTAATAAAGGTGGTTTCTATACAAGACTTCCTATTATCTCTGGCATTCAATCCAACAGAAAGATTGAAAGGATTCAGATTAATGAGCCAGGCACTGAGTATGCTCCTGGTCAATACAATAATGTCCCGATTAGTGGCGATGGTGAAGGTGGTCTGGTCAATCTGACGGTTGAAGATACCACAGATGATGAAGGAAATACTATTCCTGGTCAAATTACACAAGCAATTGTGTCATCCTCTGGTAAGGGATATACGACTGCATTTATTGATATTGCATCTATTAATGGCATCTTAGGTCCCAGTCTTGCTGGATCTGGTGCAGATCTTGAGGTTGTTATTCCTCCTTTCGGCACAGGTGCTTCCATCTTCACTCAAGGTAGTCAAGTTGGTAAGATTAAGAAACTTAAGAATAACAACTTTGGTTATGACTATCCTCATGACTATACGCTGCGTCCTGAAATTACATTCCCGATCAATGCTCAGTTAACGTCTACCAGTATTCTGGATAGCATTACTGTTACTGATCCTGGATCTGGTTATTCACAGGCACCTGCTGTTGTTATTACTGGTGGCGGTGGATTTGGTGCTACTGCAGAATCTACGATTAAGAATGGTAGACTTGATCAAATTCTTGTTAAAGATCCTGGATCTGGTTATTCTTCCACTCCTGCAGTTGAATTGAAATCTTCATTCAACTATGTCATCAACCTTGACCTCGGACTTCTCCAGTTTGCATTCCCACATGGTATTCAAAATGGAGCAGAAGTAACCCTCAATGTTGTTGATACTGGAGAAGGTGCTGACTTCCCTCTGTCTGCTGGCGCTCTCGGTAGATTGAATGGAAACACTACTTATTACGCTATTGCTGGTTCTGCACAATCTCTGGATGATGATCAGTTGAAGTTGGCAATTACTGCAACTAACGCTGAGTTGGGCGATTCTATTGGATTCGTTAACGCTGGTGTAGGTAGGCAGCAAGTATTAACTTCTTCTTTCGGTGGTGCAGCAACTGCAAACGTTATCACTTCTACCTTCCTTGAAGGTGAATTGGTATATCAGGGCAGCACATTTGAAACGGCAACTGCTACTGGATATGTTTCTACAAACAGTGGTTGGCAGGTTGGTCCTAGAGTCCTTAAGATTGTTGACTATGATGGTGAATTTGTTGCTGGTGAAAGAGTAACAGGTATCATCTCCAAGTCTTCTGGTATTATTAGCGACCTTAAGATCGCTAAGGGTGTCCTTGAAATCGGATCTATCACTAAAACTACAGGTCAGTTTATCGATGATGTCGGCAAACCTTCTGAAATCATTCAAAAGATTCAAGACTCCTACTTCTATCAGGACTTCTCATATGCTCTGCAGTCCTCGGTATCCATTAGTGAGTGGAAAGATATTCTTATTAGAAATGTCCACCCTGCAGGATTCAAGGTATTTGGTGAATTAAATATCACTGATTATAGTCTGATTCCCAACAAAGAGACTGCGTTTGAATTAACTAAGTCTGTTGAATTGGCACAGGAGGCAATTGTCCCCAACATTCAGAGTTTCTCTCTGGTTGAGCCTGTATATCAAGAGTTTAACAACACCGAAGTGCTCTTCAGACAAAAGAGACTCACCTCTTCGGAGAATATTTTGACCTCTGTTGTCCAGAGACTTGATAATATCTCCAATCAATTTGATGGCGTTAAGATTTCTTTCCCATTAACTGTTAATGGTGAAAACATCATTGCATCTGCTAATCAGTTGATGATTATCCTTAATGGTGTTGTCCAAACTCCTGAGGTTTCATTCAAGGTAGAAAATGACTCTATCGTATTCAGTGAGCCTCCGAAACCTCCTGCTAGTGTTAAGTATGCACAGATTCAGATCGCTCAGATCACTCAAGTCTTATATACATTCACCAATATCAGTGGCATCTTCCCCAATATCGGTAACACGATGGTTGGCACAGCAAGCTCTGCTAGAGCAACTGTAACTAAGGTTGAAGGTGACACTATTCAGGCATTTGTAACTGAAGGCACCTTTATTGGTGGTGAGTTGATTACTGTTGGTGCAACTGGATTCTCTGCAAATCTAGACACTGAAACCACTATCACTAACAATGGATTGTTTACTTTCAATGAAACTGTCACTAACCTGACTGGAGACACTGCTATTGTTGAGGAAATCAACCTGGAATCTGGTCAAGAAACTCCCCTTGGCACTCTCCGTTATGGCATTGGATCATCTACAGCACAATTTGAGGTATTGACTTCAGACCAATCTCAGTTTGTGGTTGGTGAGAATATGCAGATTGCATCTGAAATTCTTACAATTACTAACGTTGCTGCTGGATCTGAATCTGGTATTAGTGTAATTACTGCAACTAGAGGACAACTTGGCACTCAGGCAATCTCACATCTTCAAAATGCACCTCTGTATAGCACAGAGATTACTGTTACTAACAGTTTGATTCTTAGTAAGACTGCTGGCACATATCAGTCTACTCCTGGTCTTTTTGATATTCAATTGGATGATATTCTGATTGCAGCAAGCTCTGGTGTTGTTGCTAGAGTTACTGCTACAAGTCCGTATCAGGATCCCACGACTCAAGAGTTTATTTCTCAGGTCAACATCTCTGAAGGTGCGTCCTTCTTCGGTCTGCTGTTTAATAGAATTACTTCTATCAATTATCAGAATGTTGTATTAGATGATATCTCGGCATCTCAAATTTCTATTGTAGATTTTGATGATAATGCAACAGCATTTGACTCTAAATTCCCTGCAAATGAGTTGGTCAACAATATTGTCATTGACGTTGTTAATACTAATGGCACCTTACAAGAAGGTGAGTTTATCAGAAACAATAGACTGGATATTGGTAACGCAGTTGGAGATTTTATCTCGGATGAAGAAGCAGTTGTTAGAAAACTTTCCCATAAGGATAACACTCAAGGTAATGGATTCTTCTCTGCTGGCAATGTAATTAGAAATACCACTAGTAAAGCACTAGTTGTTGGATATAACGTTGCTAGACAAACTGTCTATCTTGGCAGAATGGGCAGATCTAAGACTACAGGTGAAGATTATCATTCTTTCAACTTTGTCGCAGGTGCGTCACTCAATACTTACAATAAGAGATGGGGTGCATCTTCTCTGGCACTTTCTCCTGGCACTTCTGTCCACACTTTCGTAAGTGGTGTTGCGGATGCTATTACTGCAGATAATGCTGCAACATTTACTGCAGCAACTGGCACAACATATGATCCTATCACTGGAGTCATGGTTGTTGAAATTGGCAGTCACTCCTTAACAACATCCAACACTGTTACTATTGCTGCTGATGGTGTTGTATTCACTTGTGCTCAGGACAATAACGGATCAAATAAAGCATATCCTAGAGCAACTGATCCTCAGTTTGGTCAACAGATTGCAATTACTGCAGTCACTCCTACGACTATTACCATCAACGTCGGCACAGTCCCTGTTGATGAGTATGTAACTGTCAACACATCTACAGAATTCGGATTTGGCACAAATAACTTCACGCTCGAATGTTGGATTAACCCCAACTCTGTTGCAGCGGGAAGTAAGACAATCCTTGATCTTAGATCTACCGCTACTGAGTTAGCACCTTATATCTATCTTGACGGTGCAAATGTCAAGTACTTCAACAATGGCAGTGTCGTTATTGCGGGCACAACAAACTTGGTTGCTGGCACTTGGTATCACATTGCATTGTGTAGAGATGGTAGTAATACTAGACTGTTTGTCAATGGCACTCAGGATGGCACTACTTATTCTGATGGCAGCAATTATGGATCTACTAAACCAATTAGAATTGGTGGTAACTATGCTGGATCTTCGGTCTTCCCAGGTTACATTGATGAGTTAAGAGTATCTACAAATTCTCGTTATACTGCAAACTTTACTGCTCCTTCTGGTATCCATCAGGGTGATGCAACTACTGTCTTGCTTGCTCACTTCGATGGCACTTATGGTCAGCAGTATACTGATGATTGGTCTGGTGTCGCTACTTGGAATAATGGTGATGACTTCTGTAATGATGCAATTCGCGAAACCCAACGTCAAGCAGGTGCTCCTGCTGGATATAATGGTAAGACTCATAGATATGCAGATGCTGCACGTCTTCTGGAGAATAACGCAGATCTCTTAGCAAAAGAGTCTGTCTATCTGATGCGTCAAAGATATCCTGAATTGGTTATCCCAGGCACCAGATTTACACCTACTAATGCAACTTATGATGCATCTACTGGTCTTCTGTCTATGACAGTTAGCAATAACACATTGACAAGTGGTGGTCAATTGACTCCTACTAATGCAACTTATGATGCTGCTACTGGAGTAATGGTAATTACCAAGAGAGATCATGGTGTTACTGATGGTCAGAAAGTTAATATCAAAGTTGGTGGAATTAGATTTACTTGTGCTCAAGATGGCAATGGTAGCAACCATGATTATCCTCGTGCAACTGATCCTGCTGCAGGTAGATGGTTAATTGTATCTAATGCAACTGCAAATACATTTGAAATTAATGTTGGTGCATCACCATCTGGTCAACAATATGCTCACACATTCGTTTCTGCAGTCTCAAATTGCATCACAATTGAGAATGATAGAATCAAAATTAACAATGGTGCTCTGACATTCACTTGCTCCAGTGATAACAACCAGACTGAGGTAACTTATCCTCGTGCAACTGATCCTGCTTCTAAGGATCAAGCATTGCCAATTATATCTTCCAGCTCTACAAACTTGACAGTTAACGTTGGCACTTCGCCCTTCGTTTACTTCCAACCTAGCACTGCAACTTATGATCCCGCCACTGGCGATTTCGTAATGACGATTGCCAATCATACACTTAATGTTGGCACTAAACTTCGTCTTAAGAATAGTGGATTTACATTTACTTGTGCTCAAGACGGTAATGGTAGCAATCATCAATATCCCCGATCCACCGATCCTTCATACAACACTACTCTGAATATCAGTGCAGTTGGCACAACTACAGCAAATATTATCGCAGGCACGACTTATGTTGCAAGCACTGGTGTTTTGACTATCAAGTCAACTGGTCACGGTCTTTCTGCTGGCAATATGGTCCAGATTGCTACCGATTCACTTACATTTACATGTGCTGACGATGGTAATACTGCACAACTTACATATCCTCGTGTAACTGATCCAATTGCTGGTAAATGGGTAGAGGTCTTATCTGTTGCTGATGCAGATACCTTTACCATTAATGTTGGCATGTCTCCACCAGCATCTCAATATACTCACACATTTGTTTCTGCAACTGCTGGTGCTTTAATTAAGCAAACTGGCACCGTTACGGTTAATGTTGGTATATCTCCTGCTGGTCAGCAATATGCTCACACATTCGTGAGTGCTGATTCTGATGCAGTTATTACTGGTGGTGCTTATGCCCACACTTTTGTATCTGCTGTTACTGACGGTGTTATTGGCGATGAAAAGATTAATTGTGAAGATGATGTCCGCGATGTCAACGCAAGCATCTTGAGAGACCTCCGTAATGGAAGTAATAGTTACACTTGGGATACCTCTGCACTCTATGTTGATCGGACTGCCATTCCTGTTATTCTCAATCATGTTGAAAGTGAAATTGATCAAACTCTCTGGACTTATGAGAAGTATGCTGAGTTAGCGAAGAAAGTTATTAACAATGAGTTGATTACTATCGCTGGTCCTCATGGTGAGACACAGTTTACTGATACTACCATCTATGACTCCAACAATTATGGTAGTCTGACACAACTTACTCCTACTGGTGCTACATATGATCCTGCTACAGGTGATATGGAGATTACCGTTGCTGGTCATCCTCTGACCACAGCATCCAGAGTAAGTCTTGATACTGAGTCATTCACATTCACTTGCACTGCTGATAACAATCTTCTGCAGACTGCATATCCTCGTGCCACTGACCCTGCTGCCAATAAAGTCTTGGCAGTTACTGCAACTACAACAAATACATTCACTGTTAATGTTGGACCTTCTTCGCAGGATGATCAATATACGCACACATTTGTCTCTGCTACCACAGGCGCAGTTGACGTGCTTGATTATACCTCTGCGGATTGTGCAGATGTTAAGACAACTATCGACAACTTAGTTGATATTCTGACTGATACCCTCACAAATGCAAACGCTGCTTCTCCTGTAGATCACCTTGCATCTGTAACCAAAGTCATTCCTGCATATGAGTGGAAGGGTGCATTTGTTGATGCTCTCTATGAGATTGAAGTACCTCTCACCGATGTCTTCAATAATACTGAGGTTGTCTATGCAAATCAGATTGATGGTGATGATAGATATAGATTCAAAGATGCTGCAAATCTTATCCGTCTCAACAGATCTGCTATTGTAGATAAGACTGCTGTAGACATGATTGCTAGATATCCTGAGTTGGCACTCTCGATGCCTAGAAACGCCGATGGATCTGGTGCAGGCACACTAAGATGTAAGACTGACCTTGGAATTATCCTGGATGGTATTGCTACAGACCTCGAAAATGGAGGAAACTTCAATACTGTCCAAGGTGTAAGTTTCTATCTCGGACAGAATGATGAAATTTTACATGTAAGACTGCAACTTCTGCAGTCTACTTACGCACACAATCGCCTTGCATTCTACGCAAAGCAGGCAGTTACTGGTGATCTTACTTCCGACAACACTGATTCTGTTATCGTTGGTGACTGGGGTATTACAAATGATCCTGGTGGTTGCACTAACGTTACCTCTGCAATCGATACTCTTATCGATCTTGCAAATAACATGCTCGCACCTACAGGTGACAGATTCAGAGACGCTGGTGATCTTCTCCACTTCAATAAAGAGTTTATTTCTGATGAAGCAACTCTTGTTTTGGATGCAGACTTTACATATAATCTCGGACCATCATCCTATCGTGCATTTACATATCCTTCTGGTGATGCTACGGGTAGAGAAAACTGTAAGGACGATATCAAAGATATTCTTGATAGCGTAATTAGTGATTTGCTCACAGGCGGCAACAGCAATACGGTTAGAGCAATTGAGTTGTATTTGAATGCTGCTGGCGGTATCACTCAGGTAGAAGATGAAATTCTTCCTACCATCTATGCTTTCCAGCAAGTAAGATACCTTGGCAGAAAAGCAATTAGAAATCTACTTCTCGATCGTGGCGGCGGTCCTACGGGTGATCAGTATAGAGCAGTCTATACATTTGAAATTCCTTACACTGACGACACTATTACTGATTCTACAGGAGACTCTACTTATAGTGACACTGATTGTGCAGATGTTGTTAGAGCATTTGATTCTCTGATGGATCTCATCATCGATACTCTGACTCCTGGAGGCACTGCTTCTAGAGGATCTGGAAGAATGTTGCTCTTCAATGAGAATTACTATCGCGATGAAATCCAAAATAGAGTTACCAGTCAGTGGGGATCTGGAGCATGGACTTATGACACATTCCTGGCAGACATGTTGGATAATACTATCCATGACATGGTTACCACAGATGCTGGAAATTATATTACTGCAAGAAATATTACGCTTACGGGCGTGAGTGATGAGTTTACTGTTGGTGGCACCGTTGTATCTTCGGGTGGTGGTGAAGCAACCATTCTTGAGTGGTATCCTAAACTGGATATGTTAGTTGTTGGTGCTGTTGTTGGCACAGCGTTGGCTGACGGTCAAACTTTGACTAATGGCGCTGCATCGGGCACGATTGCTGCTAGTGGTGTAGGTGCAACTTACAATTACTACCCAACAATTTCTAATGTAGAAACTCTTAAGTATGCTCGCACAATTCAGTCTACAGTGTCGGGTGAGGTTGCTAACACCAACCTCTTTACCAATCCTGAGCAATATAGCTCAAATTGGACCTTCACTCAGGGTGCATTTACTGACGATGTTGTTACTGCTCCTGACGGCGAATTTAATGCCGATCTCGCAGCACCTAATACAAATGTTGGTCAGCATTTTATATACAGAGACTACAATCTGACTTCGTATACAACCTTTGACGGAGAGGGTGCTAGATTTGATAGCGCCACAGAAACATTTGACACTGGATCTAGATTTGAGAGTCAGACGTTTACCTTCTCTGCAGTTATGAAGGCAAAACCTGACGCTACTCCTTTCGATAAGATTCGTTTTGCAATGATTCTTGATCCTGGTGCAACTTCTAAGGATGTTGTGTTTGACTTGAATCTTTCTGATGGATCTTTTGGTAGTATCTTTGCTGATGCAGGTGCAACTGTAGAAGCATATGGATCTGTCCCTCTGGGTGATGGTTGGTATAGAGCATACATTACGCTGACATTCTCCTTCGGTATTGGCGTAATCAGAAACCAAATCTTTATCAAGAATAACGATGGTTTGATCTCTTACGCAGGCGATAACAGCAACGGCATTTATGTCTGGGGTGCAAAACTTGTCAAGGGTGGTCTTGATCCGTATGTATCTCAATCTGGCGTTACATTCTTTGCTGATAACGACTTCAACATCAAGAATTATATTCTCGATAGTCTTGAAGAATTCTATCAGCAAGCACTCAATGAGACATTGGTCAATCCTTCGCCTCTTGCAAGTTTCATTCCATATACAAATAGCACACTCGCGAGCACATACACCACGTCATCTTGGATGAGTGTTATTCGTCGTAACTTCAATATCATTAGAAGTCAGTTACTCAACGATACATTCATCACCACGATTGATAACCGTAGCGGTGTGACAGTCCCTGGCAAAACTTATGGCACGCGCAATATCCCAGTCCCGCTGGGAGGAGATGTTGGACCTGCAGATAATATCTACGGTCTGTCCAGTGACGCATATGCAGAAATTGAATTCATCCGTCAGAATGAAGCAAAGGTTGTTAAGATCTTCCAGAGATTTAGAATTAGTGGTGACATTGTTGGGGATCCTGAAGACTTTGCAATCGGTGAAAATCTTAGCAGTGGTGTAAATACCTGCACCGTATATGCCAAATATGAAGACGAAAATAACAAGTATTTTGATGTTGTCGTCACAAACGGCAGTTTTGCTGCTCTGAATGTCCTCACTGGCGAGAATAGTCAGACTGGTGAAATTGGTGCAATTGAAGATCGTATTCAGGTAACTAACCGTAGGGGCACCTTCGATCAAAGTATCGAGTTTAAGGGTTATACCTCTGGTGCTACCGCAGATGTTGAAGAATTACACCTCGCAGAAGGTGCAGTCCTCACAAACACTGGCGGTAAACTGACTCTTGATACTGCTTCTTTGGTTGGTGAATTTGAGACTACTTCGGTTGTCTACCCTGAGAGCTCTTCTGAATATTTGGAAGTTGCGAAATTCGCTGGATTTGATGTTAAGGTTGGAGATAGAGTCGCATCCGCTGGTCACGTTAGACTCGGAATCAATATTGTCAACAATCAAAACACCTTTGTCGTTGGCAATTATGTCTACAAAGTTATCTCTGGTGTTTTGAGAGACAACTCCAATTATGGCATCATTACTGAGGTCGATCTTGATAATAACTACATTTATGTTTCGATCGTCTCGGGTGATATTTCTAACGGAGACTTTGTTGGTGACTATGGTGTCGGTGACGTGCCTCTTGGATTTGCAACTGTCACCACTAAGATTGTTGTAGCAGGTGCCGCTGCTGGTCTGGTCCAAGACATTCAGATTGCTGGCGTCAATAGGAGATTGTATCTCACAGATGTCATTGGCACCTTCAGCAACAGAGATACAATTATTTCGGTTGATAACTATCGGGCGGCAGTTGTTGAAAGAGCTATATTACGCGCTCGCGTGAGAAGATTCTTCAGAGGATTTGATGGCGTCCAGACTTCATTCAAACTTACCAACAACAATGGGGATCCATACTTCCCTGATCCTGCAGGACATATGCTCGTCTTCGTCAATGGTATCCTGCAACCTCCTGGTGCAACGAATGCATACACAGCATTCTCCGATCAAATTCAATTCAGTGAAGCACCTGAGCTTGGATCTTCCTTCACAGGATTCTATGTTGGTAAACTTAGACAGTTGGATGACATTTCCTTCGACTTCGACTCGTTGAGACAGTCTTTCAACCTGAAACGTGATGGCACATTCTACTCCCTGACTCTGACTGACGGCGTTGTATCCAGCACTATTAGACCAGAAAATAACATCATTATTTCGTTGAATGGTGTTATCCAGGAACCTGGAGTTGGTTTTGAGATTGTTGGTTCGCGAATCATCTTCTCTGAGATTCCTCGTGTTGGATCTACTTTCGTAGCATTCTCTTACATTGGATCTGATCAGGACGTTGAGGCAGCAGATATTGTCCCGCCAATTGAGCCTGGTGACTTCATTGACATTCAGGGTGAAACGGAAGATCGTGAGGTTGCAGTTATTGAATCTTCTAACTCACTGATTACATTCGATTATCTCGGATCAATCTTTGGTAAAGGTGCTAACGCAACTGCAAATCTAACTTCTGGTAGAGTTGAGAGTGTAAGTGTTACCGCAGGCGGATCTGGATATACCTCCAGACCTAATGTAAGAATCGACTCCATTTCTGGTTTCGATGCACAAATCCGCGCTCTGGTTGGAGTTTCGGGTGTAGTTATTTCTAATCCTGGTAGTGGATATCAAAATCCATCTATCGCAGTTGAAACTACAGTGCCCGACGATTGGGTAGCACCAAATCTTGCAGATTATGGTGAAGAGATTATCGATCCAGAGATCCTATAAATAACTAAAAATCGTGGCGAGAAATGACCAAACAATCACTTAATCTTGGCTCTGCCGCCAACGACAACACGGGGGACACCCTCCGCGCTGGCGGCACCAAGATCAATGACAACTTTACTGAGCTATATTCAGCAATAGGCAACGGTGCCAACCTCCAGATTAACGTTGCTAACGCTGGATCTGGACAGGTGTTGAAATATAATGGCACTAGTTTTGTGTCGGCAGATTATACTGCGCTGACAGCAGCGTTGGATGTAAATGGTAACTCTATCATCTCATCTTCAAATCAGAATATCACCGTTGCTCCTAATGGCAGTGGTGATATTCGGTTGTCTGCTGGTAGTGTAACAAGTGTATTTGATGGTAGCACAGGAAATGTCGATTTTCCCACGAAAATTTCATATAAAAACGAGTATTCCTCTTTAGCAGCAGCTCCTGCTGCTGCAACCTATCCTGGATATTTCTTTACGGTTGATGGTGATGATAAACCATATGTGAATATGAATATCACCACGGGTGGTGTTGGTGATACTAGAGTTGAATTGTTGACTCAATATACAACTGTTGGTGATCTTGCAGACATTGATGTTTCAACGACTCCTCCCACAAACAATCAAGTTTTGAAGTGGGATGGCACTAATTGGGTGCCAGGTGACGATAATGCTGGTGTTTCTTCGATCACCAGTTTTGCTACAGTAAATGCTGATACTGGCACAACAACAGCATCTAGTGAGTCGGATGCACTTACTATTGCAGGTGGATCTAATATCACCACTTCAATTACTGGAGATACCGTAACTATTGCATTTAATGGCACGCTTACCACAACTCTTGCTGCTCTGACAGATACTGATGTTGCTGGTATTACTCAAGGAGACTCTCTTTATTGGAATGGATCTGATTGGGTTGTAACTCGCAGTCCAATTACTTGGTGGGAATTGAATGCAGATGGCATTCAGCATTATACTTTTGCTGGTCCTGGATTTACTGGCACTGCTATGGATCCCACGTTATATGTCATGCGTGGTATGACATATGCTTTTGATAATAGTGTGCAGGGTGGTGGACACCCCTTTAGAATACAATCTAGCAGCGGTCTTTCTGGCACTCCTTATACGGACGGTCAAACTGGTAGTGGATCTAGTGTGCTTTATTGGACTGTCCCTATGGATGCACCTAGCACTTTATATTATCAATGCACACTTCATTCTCTTATGAATGGCACCATCACAGTCGTAAGTTAATAAAAAATGGCAAGGACTATCCCTGGATCTGGAGCTGTCATTGAGCCAATTTTCAATGACGTTTTTGGCGTAAGAGCAGTAAAAGTAATAGAAGGCGGATCTGAATATACTTCTTCAGACCCACCGAGACTAACTATCAATGGATGTGGCACTCCAGTTGAGGAAGCATTACTATATCCAATTATTGATGATATATCTGGAAGAATTACTCACGTTAGAGTTTTAAATTCTGGAAGGGGTTATGATCCTTTAAGACTTGCTATCATTCCCGAGCAAGACACACCTGATGTTGTGTCTTCTTTTGATATTAGTAGAATTTGGCAGTCAGATCCAAATTCACAAACCACGGGCACCTTTGCATCAGACAGTGATAGGTATACTGTAGTTTCTGACAATCATCCAAAACCAGCAGATTTTGGCACAGAAAGAGAGCCTGGTGGTGGTCCTTTGGATGACCAAACATTCAATCAAACATTTATTTACAGAGGCGGCAAAGATGTGCCTCGGTTTGATGAGAGACCAATAGAAAGAAATAAAGCACTGGGCATTATGTCCAATGGTGTCTTATTGCACACTCCTGATTGGGCAATCGTTGATGACACTCCCATAGGTTTTAACGTAGACTCTGTTAGATATGATTATTTAAAAAGTGCAGATGCTTTTGATGGTATCGTTGACAATAATCAGTATTACTATACTTCCAATAAATTAATTAACCATTTTGCGGAAACAAATGGCGTATTTGAAAATGGAAATAAAGAGCAATTTACTTGGAATGTCAAAACTGAGTTAGACAATGTAATGGTCTCAGTTTTCAACGTTGTTGAGCAATTGGGTGAAGTTGAAGTTGGTAGAGTTGTAGAAAAAGTTGGTGGCAGTTTACAAGATGGCACTTTTGCTAGAGGCGAAATTGCAAAAATTGTAAATGATTCAAATGGAAATCCTAGTAGAATTTATCTTAGATTAGTCCAAGGCACATTTGCCAATGGAGATAATCTCCTTGGATCTACTGGATTTACCATGCAAGTAAATGCGGATCCTGTCACATTCCCAGCTGGTATTTTTTATATTGACTTTGGTCCTGATGCACAAGAGTTTGGTAATTTTGTGCCAGGTCAATACTATCTGGCACCAGAAAACATTCAAGTCCAGAGAAATTATCAAATCATTTGGAATCAATCGGATACATCTAATCAACCGAATGATATCCATCCTGGTGGTCATCCAATGCAGTTTAGCACCACTCCAGATGGTCTTCTGAATCAAACACCAGGCACACTGTATTACAACAGCACTGGAGCGTCAGCAGCACCCTCTGCAGACTACGAAAATGAGTTTCGTAGTACATTCATTATGAATGCAGATGAAACCAATAGGATTTATTACTATTGCAAATTTCATCGATATATGTCAGGTGCTGCAGGTGATGAGGGATATATGGTCCTCAGTCCTGTAATTGAAGATGAGGAAAGACCCAACAACTACTATATTACAGATTTTTATACTGATGGCAGCACCAATGATTTTTCTCGTCATGTAACAGGTCACTCCAGAATTCTAGGATTATCATTTGACGGATATCCAATTTATGGTCCTTATGGATATAATGCTTCTGGCACTGCTGTCAGAATGTCTACTTCTTATAGATTTAAGGTTGGAGATGAGATTGATGGTGCTAGACCTAGGGTAACAACTGCTGGCACTGTAAATTATACAGTTACAACCAGCAATAATCAGTATCTGATTGATGGCACAGCACCATCATTCTTGAATCTAGATCGCGGCAAAACTTATGTATTTAATTTAGATGCTGCATCAAACTTAAACTTACCACTCCTTTTATCAACCGCAGAAGATGGTTGGCATTCTACAGGTCAATCAGTAGATATTGGTAATACAAATTATGTGTATTCTGACGGTGTGGAGTATATTCTGGATGGATCTCCAGTAACTTACGACAATTATGTTGCGCTGTTTAATAGCTCTACAACTAGGGAAGTTAGATTTACTCCTAGAGCAAACTCCCCTAGACTTTTATACGTCTTTGGATATCCTATTACTAGTGTTGGATTTAGATGTGTCCAAGATGGATATTTGATGGGAGATCTTATCCAAGATTACATTTATCAAGAAGGTCTTGGAGATCTTGACAAACATAATGGAAAGTTTGCAGTAACGCCAGAATATCCTAATGGCACATATGCATACTTCATGACGACAGATTCCAGTGACAATCCAGTATATCCATATGTAATTGGACCAGAATTTTATAGCACACCACAGTATCCTGGAAGTGAAGTGCCTGCTTTGGCGAGCAGTTTTCCATCTGGTGCAAAAGGTGAAGTCGTTTTAAATACTAATGGCACTGTGGGTTATGTAAAAATGACTCGCAATGGTGATGGATACTTTGGATCAGCACAAGCAAGAATCCTTGGTGGAGAAGGCACTGGTGCTACAGCATCTCCAGTTGTCCAAACTGTAACTAGTTTGTCTCTACTTCAAGAAGGTAGAAGTTTTGCCACACCCCCAACACTCATTTTTGAAGGTGGTGGCGGACAGGGTGCAAGAGGTAGAGCTCAGATCAATACGGCAGGTAAAGTTACCAGTATTTCTATCAATGATCCTGGTGAATTCTATCAAGAAGCACCTTATATTTTAATTACTGGTGGTGGTGGTATCGGTGCAAAGGCAGTTGCTACAGTTGATCAGGGTGTCATTACAGGCATTACGGTTACTGATCCTGGTAATGATTATACTAATCCACCCAATGTCATCTTTACCAAACTTGTCAATCTCAAGAGAAGAATTAGAGCTAGACAGGCAAATAACTCAGTAGAAAATTATATTACTGGTCTTTTAACAGATCTAAATTCCTCTGATACTGATATTTTTGTCGATAGCACCGAGGCATTCCCTGGATCTGGTAGTTTGATTATAGGAAATGAAGTCGTTTCATATACATCCAAATCAAGAGAAAAATTCCAGAATGTAACTAGAGGTAAAAATTTCAAATATGATCAACGGGTCATTCTGGATACAACTCAAAATGATAGTGATGGCAATTCCACATATGATTATAATGTTGGTGATAGAGTAATTCGTAGAATTGAAAATCAAAATAATAAGATTGCTAAAGTATATGATTGGAATCCATCAACCAGAGAATTGCTGGTTACCTTTGAAGTTGATGAATTAGCATTCATTGATGGTGGCATTCCTTCTACGGAAGATGCTATCGTCCAATTTGACGCTGGTGTTGCAGCATCTGCACCTTCTGGTTTCAATCCACACGTCCTGGAAGAAGAGCTTGGTAGCAGCATCGTCCTGCTGACAGAACCTATTGGATTATTGACCGATAGGAGATTTAATGATGATAATATAGAAGACCCTGCAAATCCTGGCACATATATTGGTGATGGTATTCCTGATCTCGATAACACAGGCACAGATTTTGCAGATCAAATTGCTCTTGATGGTGGTATCTTCAATTCTCTGTATGGTATTGAAGAAACTATTGGTGGTCAAAACACAACCCTATTCCAAGTTGGCGATCAGGTTAAGGATGCATCAATTCCATTCAAGTATGCAACTATCCTGGAAGCAGGTGGTTTAAGTGAGGGTGTGCCTCATACTGCCACCATGAATATCTACATTGATCCCAATGACAATAATGGTCAAAACTATTTCCCTGAGGAATTGGTTACTGGTGAGGTTTCTGGTGTTAGAGCAACTGTTACTAGTTGGAATAATCAGGATGGTATTCTTTCTGTAAGAAATGTTGTGCCTTTCAATACAGGAAATCTTAATGTTGGTATTAATGGTGTCTTATATAAATTCTCTGATACGGGCACTATTGTTGATTTCATTGTCCAGAATCCTGGTAATGATTATTCTGCTACTCCAACAATTGCTATTGAAAGTGCAGGTGACATCCAAGCAACAGCAACTGCTGTTATGACAACCGCAGGTGACCAGATCTCTTCTGTGACTGTCAATAATGGTGGTTATGGTTATTCACAATATGTTGATGGATTCTATAACACAAGACCGACAATCACGATCAATAATGATGCTAGTGATACCACAGGTAATGGTGCAGTATTACAAGCGATTTTAGGTGGTGAGGTACTCATCGGAAACAATGGTGCCAGATATCGAATCAAACGTGTCGAATTTGATTTGCAATTAAGGTCTGAGTAACCTTAATAAATAGACAAGAGGAATACTAGTCCCTATTTAAATGGCCGCCCTACTAACTGATCAATTTAGAATTTTTTCTGCGAAGAAATTTATCAAAGCCCTTGAAGGTCCTGTCGCCACTCAAAGTGACGATGTAGCAGGTGCAACGAGAGATCGTTTGTACATCTTTATTGGGCGTCCCCAATCATGGGACAATGAAAATTCACCGCCGCAGGCAGTTGATTCTTTCCAAGAATTTTCTGGATCTTACGATGACATGATCGCGCTAAAGCGTGTATTGGCATCTGATACGATTCAGGTTGTTCGTAGAATCGACTGGGTGTCTCCAGAGCAAACCACTGGTGGTTTGGGTTTTACATACGATATGTATCGTCACGATTACTCTCCAAGTAAAACTGCTTCATCTGGTGCTACTAAACTGTATGATTCCGACTTTTACGTTGTGAATTCTCAGTATCAAGTATACAAGTGTATCTACAATGGCACATCTCCATCAGATCCTAACGGTAAACCGTCAACGGTTGAGCCGACTGGCACTTCTACTTCTATTATCACTACTGCTGATAGTTATCGCTGGAAATATCTTTACACCATCCCTGTTGCTTCTGTTTTGAAGTTTTTCTCCAACGATTACATGCCAGTTTTCGTCAACGATGCGGTCAAGACGAATGCTGTATCTGGTGAAGTTGATACAGTTGTTATTACATCTGCGGGCACAGGTTATAACAACGGCACATATGATAATGTTGCGATCAATGGTGATGGCACAGGCGGTAGGGTATCAATCGTTGTAGACGGTGGTAAGATTATTTCTGCTACTGTTACTTCTGGTGGCACAGGATATACTTTTGGTAAGATCAGTGTTGATAACATTACTGGCATTGGCACAGGGACTAGTGGTCAGGTTGACGTTATCATTCCTCCTCCGAATGGTCATGGTTTCGACCCTATTGTCGAATTGGGTGCTTTCCGTGTGATGATCAACTCCAAGACATCATATGCTGAAGGTGCTGGTGACTTCCCTATTGATAACGACTATCGTCGTATTGGTTTGATTACTAACCCTAAGAAGTTTGGCACAGAAGAATTACTTTCTGACTTGACGGTATCTGCTGCTAAAGCAGTTATCTTCCCACCTTCTTTCCAAGGCAACTACACTCCTGATGAAATCATCACTCAAAATAGAGTTGTTGGTGGTCAGAATGTTACTGCAAGAGGTCGGGTTGTTTCTTGGAATGCTACTACTAAGGTATTGAAGTATTATCAAAATAATGTTGATGGTATTTTCCCCGAAGTTACAGGCACACTTAATGAATTTGATGGATCAAACGTAATTAGTGGAGCAACATCTGGTGCCTCAGGTCAACCCGATGTAAACTTCCCAGCAGTCCCTAACTCTTCTTCAAGGACTATTAACAATACTGAATATGACTTGGGTATGAAGTTTAATAATGGGTATGCAAAACCCGAGATTAAGTCAAATGACGGTGATATTATTTACATAGATAATAGAAGAGCAATTAGTCGTGCAAACGACCAGATCGAAGATATTAAAATCGTAATCGAATTCTAATGGCACAGAACACCAACCTAAACGTCACACCTTACTACGACGATTTCGATAAGGCGAAAAACTTTTATCGAGTGTTGTATCGCCCTGGATATCCGATTCAGGCGAGAGAACTTACAACCATGCAAAGTATTTTGCAAAATCAGGTTGAAAGTGTTGGTTCGCACCTGTTTAAGGATGGTGCCATGGTCATCCCAGGACAAGTGGGTTATGACCTAAATGTCAATGCAATCATGCTCCAAGAATCTTTCCTTGGTGCAAACGTTGAGGACTATCGGTCGCAGTTAGACAACAAAATCATTACTGGTCTAACATCTGGTGTCAAAGCAAAAGTTTTATATAGTATTCCTGCTGCAGAGTCTGAGCGTGGTTATATTACGATTTACGTTAAGTATATTGAATCTGGTGGTGAGCAAAACAGTCAAAATACATTTACCAACAACGAGCAGTTAGTAACAGACACAGAAATTACTTTCGGCACTACTCTTATTGAAGTTGGATCTCCGTTTGCTCAGTTGCTTCCTACTGATGCACTTCAAACTGGATCTGTTGCATATGTCCAAGAGGGTGTATACTTCATCAGAGGTTTCTTTGTTGACGTACCTTATCAGTATATTCTTCTTGATCAGTATGGAACTAACCCCAAATACAGAGTCGGTCTCGAAATCCTTGAATCAATCATCACCCCAGAAGATGACTTATCACTTAATGATAACGCTGCAGGCACATCTAACTATGCTGCTCCTGGTGCTCACCGATTCAAAATAAGCACAAATCTTACTAAGAAGTTATTGTCTGATGATGCAGATAAGGACTTCATTGAATTGCTTAGAATTAACGGCAATAAAATTGAAAAATTGGTCGATCGTAGTGCATACGATGAAATTGAGAAGACCATGGCTCTCAGGACTTATGAAGAGTCTGGAAACTATGTTGTAAATGATTTCCAGATCACCATGAGAGAGAATCTGGATGATGGATTCAATAATGGTGTATATACACAGGGAGAAACTACTGCACAGGGGAATGGTGCGTCTTCTGCAATGTATGCAGTTGAATTTAGTCCTGGTGTTGCATATGTAAGAGGTTATAGAATCAAAAACCTCAGTCCAGTTTATTTGGATCTAGACAAACCAAGATCAACTGATGCTGCACAAAACGTTATTATCCCGTTTGAGATGGGCAACTTCTCAAACATCAATAATATTTTCGGTTTCCCAAATTGCTCTGGTGCAACAATCTCAAATCATTATCAAACGGTTGAGTTGTATGATAATGCGATTGCAACTCCTGGAGACATCAGTGGCAACTTGATTGGTTATGCTCGTGTAAAATCTTGCGAGTTTACTTCCAATCCTGATGGCGTTTTTGGTAACGCAGATGATATCTATAAGTTGCATCTGTCTGATGTCCAGATGGTTACTATCCTGATGCTCAATAGTGCTGTTGATGTCCAACAGGGATCTATTATTGTTGGTGTAAACTCTGGTGCTAGAGCATATGTAATTAGTAGTGTTTCTTCTAGTAATGATATTCCTGTCTATCAGGTAGAAGGCACCTTCCAAACAGGTGAAATGGTAACAGTTGATGGACTCAACTTAGATACTATTACACACTTCCATACTTATGTGTATTCTGACACCAGATCTTTTGCTGCTCGGGATGAAATCACACAAGCAGTAGAATTTACTGCTGATTTGATGCTTGAGAACATCAAACTGGTGCAAGGTGCATCGTTTACATATGATGCAACTGTTGGATCTGAGACTATTACTGGTCTGAATAGTAATTTTGCTGCTGACCTGAGACCTGGAGATAGAATTTATTTCTCCGACACTGCATTTGTAACTGTAGATTTGGTTGATCCTACAGATCTTGCTGCTTCTAGAGTCGGCACAATTTTTAATTATCAGACTCAAGTTGTAAATGTAACTCCTGGTGCAACTGCTCCTGTTGCTGGCACATATACAGCATTGCTGAGATATAGAGGAAAACTGTTTGGTCTTGAAAATGCAGATCTGATGAGCAGAATGCCTAGACCTTATGTCAAGAGCATTTCTGACGAATCAATGACTGTCAGAAGGACATTCGATTCACAAACTGTTGCATCCAACTCCATCTCAATTACGTTGCCAGAAAATGAGCAGTTTGCTGCACTTTCTGATAACCATTTTACGTTTACCGTAATGGCATCCAGCAACGGATCATATCCTGTTGGATCTCAGATTCCTATTGATGACACCAATACTGGTGCATTTGGTTATACATCATTTACTTCTGCTGAGAGGACTACTCTGCAGATCGATAATCTGACAAACATTACCACTGTTAAAGTTACTGGCACAGTATCCAAAAACTTTACTACAAGAAAAACTAAGTCTCCTTCCAGAATGTTTATTCTGAAGGTTAACAAAACTCAGAGTAATCTTGACAAGCAAAACTATGGTCTGACTCATTCATTCTTGTATGGCACTAGAATTGAAGACAAAGAGATTTCTTTGGGTCTGATTGATGCATATAATATTCATGCTGTCTATGAATCACTGGATGATGCAGATCCCATCATTCCTTCTGTCACCTTAGTTGAGCCTTCTTTCTTTGCAACTGGATCTGTTGTTATTGGCAAAACTTCTGGTGCTCGTGCTCGTGTTGTAGACTTCAACTCCAGCACCCTTAAGTTGACTGTTGTATATCTTTCTGGTCAATTAGTCCCTGGTGAAATTGTAAATGGTTTTGATAGCAGCAACAATGCAATCAGTGGAATTATCAATGACTCTGATGGATCTGTAGTTGTTGGATCTAAAGTTGTCACCGATAGATATCAACTTCGCGATGGTCAAACCAACTTCTTATATACAACTTCTGCTCTGGTTAGACAGAAAGGTGTTGCAACACCTATTCGTAAGTTAAAAGTTGTCCTTGATTACTATAATCATTCTGCAACTGGTGACTATTTTGGTGGTCAATCTTATCTGGATACTGATTACGAGGATGTGCCTTTCTATGGTGAAGCATTCCTTGCAGATTTCCTAGATTTCCGTCCTGGTTGTAAGAATCTTTACAGTGGATCTGGCACAGTTGCATCTCCTGCATTTGTAAATTGCTCCACATTTGACTTTAAGTCAAGAGTATTCCCAACCTCTTCTACACCTGCAGCAACGCTGATTGACATTCCTAAACTGAATAGCGACTTCCGTTGTGACTTCGACTGGTATCTGCCTAGAATTGACAAACTATTCTTGCTGCCTAATGGTGAATTCCAAGTTGTTAAAGGTAAGTCCGAAGAGATTCCCAATCCTCCCGATGACATCGCTGAGGGTATGCAACTTGCTCTGCTCAGACACAGACCCTATGGTTTTGATCCAGAAGATGATGTAATCATCATCAAGTCTGATAACAGACGTTATACAATGAGAGATATTGGATCTATTGAAAAGCGTCTTGACCAAGTTGAATACTATACTGCTATCAACATGCTTGAAGCAGATACAATCAACTTCCAGATCACTGATGCTGCTGGTAAGAATAGATTTAAGAATGGTTTCCTGGTTGACGACTTTACTGATCATGCAAAATCTGCTGTTGGTCTTGAAGATTATGGTGTTGCTCTTGATTATGTTGAGGGCACCTGCAGACCTTCTCACTACACTACAAACGTACCTCTTGTACTTAATGAGTCCCTTTCTGCCAACTACCAAAAGACTGGTCCTCTGATCACTCTTCCATATGAAGAGGAATTATTAGTTGATCAACCATATGCATCTCGTGTTGAGAATGTTAACCCATTCAACGTTTTTGCTTATATTGGTAGAATCGATCTTACTCCTGCATCTGATGACTGGGTAGATACTAACCGTCTGCCAACTAGAGTTACCAATATGGAAGGTGACTTTAGGGCAACTCAGGAAAGACTGAATGTTGATCAGAATGGTTTTGCACCTATTCAGTGGAATGCCTGGAGGACTAACTGGAGCTCCACTAGTGGACCTGTTGCAGGTGGATCTTGGAGAGAGCATACGTTTGCTAACTTCCAGCCTGGTCGTGGTAGACGAGTCATGCAAAACGTCACAACTACCACTACCACCTCCCTGTCTAGGACTGGTATTCGGACAAGAGTTGTCCCCAGGATTGATCGCCAATCTCTTGGAGATAGTGTCCTTTCTTCTACTGCAATTCCTTGGATTAGATCCAGAAATGTTGATGTTAATATTGTCCGTATGAAACCTCGGACATCATTCTTTGCATTCTTTGATGGTCAGAAGATTGATGATTTCCTTATCCCTAAGGTTATTGAATTGATCAAAGATCCCTCTACAGATAGTCGGACAAACTCAACTCCTTTCGTTATTGGCGAGACAGTAACTGGTCTTACTAGTGGTTGTAAGTTTAGAGTTGCTGCACCTGATGACTACTTCAAATTTAATCCGTATGATGATGCTGCTATGCCCACATCATACTCATCCACAACAGCATTCTTGAATATTGACACCATTTCTCTTGCAGAGCAAGCACAGGGGTCATTCTTCGGAAATGTCCAAGTTGGAGAAATCCTTGAGGGCGAATCTGGTGCAACTGCTGTTGTCCAAAATAGAAGAATCGTCACAGATAGACTTGGACAATACCGAGGATCCTTTGCTATTCCTGATCCTGGTGTCGATACCAATCCTCGTTGGAATACTGGCACTAGAGTCATTAGATTTACAACTAACGAAGATGATTCACGTCTTCCTGGTGCTGTTGCATCTGCCGCACAGGCAGAATATGCTGCAGCAGGTACCTTGAATACAGTCCAAGAAAACGTCCTTGCTATCAGAAATGCAGATATTGTTAGAGATACTGTAAGTCAAGATCGGACAGTCAGCTCGACTCGGACAGAATCTAGACAGGTTGGTTGGTGGGACCCTCTCGCACAATCTTTCTTGGTCGATGAAGAAGGTGGTGTATTCCTTACATCGGTTTCTGTATTCTTTAATGCTAAAGATGAGAATATTCCCATCTCTATGCAAATCAGGACAATGGAAAATGGTTATCCTACGACAACTATTCTTCCTTTCTCTGATGTTACTATCAACCCTGCTGATGTCCAGATTTCCGAAACTGGATCTGTTGCAACTACATTTGTATTCCAAGCACCCGTTTATATTCCACAGTCTATTGAGCACTGCTTTGTCCTCTTCTCTGACTCCAACTCCTATCAAGTTTGGATCTCTAGAATGGGTGAATTGGATATTTCTGGAGACCGCACAATCTCCGAGCAACCATATGCAGGTGTCCTGTTTAAGTCTCAAAACGCTACTACATGGACAGCAGACCAGTATGAGGACTTGAAATTCCAGATTAACAGAGCAGTATTCGATAATACAAAGACATCTGTTATAACCTTGAATAATGCACCTCTGGATAGAGGTAACAAAGGTAAAGTCAATCTTGGTATTGATGCTGTCCAAACATTCCAACCAGAATTGCAACTGGTTATGAATGCAACCCTCCCCTTCACTATTGGTGCCAGAATTAAGCAAGAAACAACTCTTGCTCAGGCAACTGTTGTTGGTGTTGAAGATACTGTTGGTGGCACAGTTTTAACTGTAAATGACATTTCAGGTAACTGGTCTGCTGGATCTAACACTGGTGGAGTCATTCTGAATAGAGTCGTTTCTTCCAAGACTCTTGCAACCATGACTGTTACTTCTCCTTCTGCCGACTTTAGTGTTGGTGAGATTATCAATGGTAACTCAGCGTCTGCTCCTAGTGCAGAAGTCATTACTTGGACTGCTAACACTAATACTCTGACCTTACGTTATATCTCAACTGAGTTTAACCCAGGCACAGAGACAATTACTGGCGCAGATTCAAATACCACTGCTACAGTTGCCACTATCACATATTCTGGTGACACTACCCCTAGCAGCAGTGCAGTTGATGATGCATATGTAAGCACCACTCCAACTTATACAGCATCCAACAGAAAGGTTAGAATCTTCCATTATAACCATGCAATGAATGATACTGACAATAATGTTGTTATTGAAGGTGTTGAGTCTGAGGTATCTCCTACATTCCTGACATCATCTATCTCTGATACTGATACTACTATTCAGGTTAATGATGGAAGTGCCTTCCATACTATTATTAATGGTGCTGCTGTCAGTGCAAGCAACCTTGGATTTATTAAGATCCACAAAGAGATTATGTCTTATAGTGGAATTACAAATAATGGCAAGACAATTACCATTAATGAAAGAGGTATTGATGGCACTACAGCAGTATCTCATGCAGATGAGACTATGGTCCATTGCTATAACTTAGATGGCATTCCTCTTCCTGAAATCAATAAAACTCACGAGGCAATCCTAACACCTACCATTGATAGTTATGATGTTGCTACATCATCTCTCGGTAGATTGGGTATTAAGTCTGGTGGTGGTAATATTGTTGCTACTCAGAATATTCAATATGAAGTCATGTCTCCCAATATTCAGAGACTGTTACTTCCTAAAACAAATGTTACTGGTAGAGTCAATACAATTACGGGCACATCTATCAATGACAGCACCAACTTGAGTCAGAATTCCTTCAGTAACACTGGTGAATTCTATGACATTCTTCTCAATAATGACAACTACTTCAATTCACCTCAACTGATTTGCTCACAAATCAACGAGTCTTCTGAATTGTCTGGTGCTAAATCTTTGAGAATGGATTTGAATCTCCTGAGCGACGTGACAAATGTATCTCCTATCATTGATACGGATCGTCTGTCAGTGACGTTAGTTTCTAACAGAATCAACAATCCTTCTAATCCCAATAGCGCACTTCTGCCTGCTGGTGATGATCATACTGCAGCATATATTACTAAAGTTGCAACTCTTACAAATCCATCATCTTCTATCAAACTGATCTTTGCGGGTTACCGTCCTCCCAATACATTCATCAAACCCCTATATAGAGTGGTGCCTACGGGATCCACGGAATCGATTGATACAATTGGTTACGAATTCTTCCCGACGAGTGATGCAACTATTCCCGCAACAACGGAGAATGAGTTGTATCAAGATTATGAATATGAAGTGAATGGTTTGGACTTCACGGCATTCCAAATCAAACTGGTATTTGTTTCTCCTAATCAGGCATTTGTCCCCATTATTAAAGACTTCAGAGCGATTGCTCTTGCAGTATGATGAAACTACCAATTAAAGATAATGAGGGGTGGCAAAAAGATCTGGAGTCTGGTGCTATAGATCTTTCCCACTCCGCTTCATATAAAAAATATATGGCTGCCCACAAGGCAGAAAAAGATGAAAAGGAAAAAATGGAAGCTTTACAAAATGACGTTTCCAACCTAAAATCTGATATGAGTGAGATCAAATCTCTCTTACTAACGTTAGTCCAAGATCAAAAAGGTTAATTATGGCAATTGAAAAAGTCTCTCAGGAAGAAATGGCTGAGAGTTTTAAAAATCGATATACTGCTCTAATTGAAGAAAATAAAAAACTTGCAGAGCAGATCAAATCAAATGAGATTACTGCATTGAAACTTCAAGGAGCACTAGAAACTCTTGAGTATCTTGCCGCTCCAGAGGAGGAAACCATGTCTCATCCTCCAGACGAAGAAACTGAATAATACCAGGGGGCATATCGCCCCCTTTTTAATGGCATAAATAACTCAGAAGCATTAACTAATCGGGTTGTCGTAACAAATGGCAAATAGAATTCAACTTAGAAGAGGTGGCGCTCAGGAATGGGCAAACGCTAACCCTACCCTTGCTCAGGGTGAATTGGGGATCGAGCTCGATACGGGTCGTATCAAAATCGGTGATGGTGTGACCGCATGGAACTCTCTTAGATATGAGAGACCTATTGAATCTACATCAAACACTGCAAATACGCTGGTCCAGAGGGATGCTGACGGCAACTTTGCGGCAGGCACAATTACTGCAACTCTGATCGGTAATGCTTCTACTGCTGCTAGATTATCTTCTACTCGCCAAATCCAATTATCTACGGATGTTACTGCTTCTGGTGTTTTTGATGGATCTGCAAACCTCAACCTGAATGCTGAGTTATCATTAGTACAAACGCTTCCTCATTATGATGGCACATCTACACCCACGGCAACATATACAAAGCTTTTAGTTGATGCTAAAGGTAGGATTATTAATGCTTCCAATCCAACCACAATTCAGGAATATGGATTAGACACTAGTATTGAGGGCACAGGTGCTCAACCATATGATGGTGACTTGAATTCCCTTGCTGCTCTTACTACTACAGGGATGCTCACCAGGAATGCTCCTAATAGCATTGTAACTAGGACAATCACTGGCACAGCAGGTAGAATCTCCATCAATGATGGTGGTGGTATCATTGGCAATCCAACTATTGACCTTATTGTTACTACTGTCCAAGCAGGTGACTACAATACTGAGTCCTTAACATCAGTATCTGGTGTTGGTGGTAACAGCGAACCTTTTGGCACTGAGACTGTAAACGCTACGAAATTTACAGTTGATGCTTATGGTAGGTTAACGAACGCTGTCAATGTGCCTATTGCTACTGCAACTGAGGGTAGCAAGTATGCTAGCTATAATGCAGCAACTACTTATTCTAGATATGATATTATCCAGAATGCATCAAAAGTATACCAAGCACTTGGAACGATTGCTGCTGGTGCTGGTGCTCCTACTCATTCCAGTGGTGATACTGGATCATGGCGTTACCTCGCGGATGAGGCAACGGAGCAGAAGGGACTGGCTAGTTTTGCACAGGAAGATTTCGACGTTGACAGCAACGGGCATGTCACAATCGCCGCCGCAGGTGTAGATAATACACAACTTCAAAACAACTTGCTTTCATTTACTGATGGCAATACAAAGCAAGACTTTGAATTAGATAATGAGCTTACAACATCTACAGCGCATACTGGTTTTGATTATCTCAACTATATCAAAATCAATGATACGAGTGGCAATCTTCTGTTTGGCGCTAATAATACAGGGGACAGTGGCGCTGGTGAGATTGATGTCAATGTCCGTTCCTATTTTTCTGATCCTGAT
>MDTC01196463.1_pt1 | contig 43551 bp, 43 predicted proteins | sample 811181 | NCBI WGS metagenome assembly MDTC01 (sample SAMN05326644, study PRJNA326480) | marine metagenome | isolation source: seawater | place: Pacific Ocean: North | collected 2011 | reverse complement strand
GATTATTTAATCTAAAAAACTCATAAAAGGCAAATTTAGGCATAAAACTAAAACAGAGCACCACCTGATTGATTTGCTATTAACAATGTTGTTTACTTTCTGTTAATCTTGTCAATGCCTTCAACCTTTTGAAGTTTAGAGATTAGGGTGGATAAAATGACATTACTTTTCACAAAAACTTTAATGCTACCCTCAAATACTCCACTCTCAGAGGTAAAATTCATACTTTTAATATTGACGTGAAGATTTTCAGAAATAATCCGCGTTAAATCGTTGATCAGTCCCAAATGGTCAATTCCAGTCAAAATGATTTCTGCTTCAAAATCTTCTTGTGTCGAATCAATCCATTTGGCTTTAATAATGCGATATGAGAATTTTGAATGCAGCGAAAGTGCATTTGGGCAATCCATTCTGTGAACGCGAATCCCATCATTTATAGTAATAAATCCAAAGACATGATCTCCAGGAATAGGTTTGCAACAATCTGCAAAGCTGTAATCTAATTTGTCTTCATCGCTGCCAAAAACCAAAAGATCATAATTCTTTGAAACTTCTTCATTGGCATTAGTTGTTTTGACTATTGATGTTTTCTTAATTTTTGAGGTGAAAAAATTGAAAAGTGTGTTTTGATAGCTACTTGAAAAAGACTTAATCATCTGATTGTCTATGGTTCCAATTCCAATTCTGTAAAATAAATCAAGAGAGGTTTTTAGTTTGAAGAAGGAGACCAATCGATTGACAGTGTCTTCATTAAATTTTATTTTCTGTGATCTCAATTTCCTTCTCAGGATTTCTTTACCGTCTTCTGCGATTCTCTTTTTCTCCCCATTAAGACTGCTTTTAATTCTAGCTGTAGCTCTAGCAGTAACGCAGTAATTAAGCCATGAAGAATTTGGTTTGACTCCTTCGGAGGTAATGATTTCAACAGTATCTCCAGAGTTCAATTTGGTACTCAAAGGAACGAGCTTTTGATTGACTCTTGCTCCTCGAGTTTTCAATCCGATTTCGGTGTGAATGTGAAAGGCGAAGTCTAAAGGAGTTGCGTTCTTTGGCAATGAAATCAATTCTCCGTTAGGTGTAAACACAAAAATTTCTTTTGAATACAGGTTTAATTTGAATTCTTCGACAAAATCTACCGCATTTCCATTTGAGTTCTCTAGGGCTTCTTGTAGACGGTTCAGCCAATGATCAATTCCTATATCCTTTTGTTCACCGTGTTTGTACTTGTAATGAGCTGCATAACCTTTTTCTGCTATTTCATGCATGCGTTCTGAACGTATTTGCACTTCAATCCATCTTTTATGTGGCCCCATGACGGTCACGTGCAAGGCTTCATATCCAGTACTTTTTGGTTGAGTAATCCAATCTCTAAGTCGAACAGGGTTTGGTGTAAAGTGATCGGTAATGATGGAATAAATTTTCCAAGCCAAAAACTTTTCTTGCTCAGTGTCGCTCCTGTAAATGATCCGAATAGCGAATTTGTCATAAATCTCTTCGAAGTTTACATTTTGTGCCATCATCTTTTTTCGAATAGAAAAAATTGATTTCGTTCTACCTTTGATTTCGAATTCAATTTCTTGTTTTTCTAGTGCTGATTTGACTTTATTGGTAAAACTTCTAATGTAACTTCCTTGGTCTTTTTGCGTCTTGTCTATTTTTTCTTTGATGTCGTGATACACCAAAGGTTCTGTATATTTTAGACTTAGGTCTTCAAGGGCTGTTTTGATATTATACAATCCTATTCTGTGTGCCAAAGGAGCATATATGTAGAGTGTTTCAGAGGCAATTTTGACCTGTTTTTCTCTCTTCATCGAATCTAGAGTAAGCATATTGTGATAACGATCAGCAATTTTTATAATGATTACCCTTACATCATCGTGAAGTGTCAATAACATTTTTCGGAAGTTCTCCGCTTGTAGGCTGAGTTCTTTATCTTTTTTAAGGCTTGATATTTTGGTAAGTCCATTGACAATTTTAGCAACATTTTCACCGAATAAGCGCTCAATATCATTGAGCGTATAATCACTGTCTTCAACAACATCATGCAGAAGTGCTGCCGCGATAGATACACCATCTAAACCTATTTCTCTGGCGACCAATTCAGCGACTGCTATGGGATGAAAAATATAAGCCTCTCCAGACTTTCTCCTTTGGTCCTTATGCGCATCTAAAGCAATATCAAAAGCTAATCGTATTTGCTTTTTATCTTGATCACTTAAAGTCTGATAGCTGGTGCGCAGCAGTCTTTTGTACTGCTGTGTAATTTGTTTGTTTTCTTTTTCGATATCAATCTCCAGATGCATACCTAAAAATACGGGAATTCAAACTTATTTCAAACCTCTTTGCCTTTTCACTTCATAGAGCATTACTGCGGTGGCCACAGAGACATTTAATGAATCTATTTGACCTTTCATCGGTATTTTTATTCTTGTGGTTGCATTTTCTTTCCAGAAAGAGCTGAGTCCAGTTGATTCCGTACCTACAACTATAGCACAAGAGGAGGTGTAATCTCGTTCTAAATAATCTACTGAATCTTGAAGAGAACTTGCATATATATTTATGTTAAGCGTTTTTAAAAAAGCTAAACATTCCTCATTTGTCGATTCGAAGACAGGTAAGCTAAATGCACATCCCACACTTGAACGAATACAATTGGAGTTGTAAAAATCACATTTAGGGTTTACAAGTATTAGGGCATCTATTTGAGTAGCATCTGCTGTTCGTAGTAAAGCTCCTAGGTTACCTGGTTTTTCGATGCCTTCGGCAATTAAAATTAACGGCTTTTCAGGAAGGGGAATATCCGAAGATAGTTTATGGTTTTTTTGTTTTGCAATAGCCATTACTCCTTCTGTTGAACCTCGGTATGCGACTTTATCATATACAGATTTGCTAATGGCGACAGTTTCAACCTCTATATTGAAGCGCTCTATGGAGGACGCTTCAATGATATCAGGACAAAAAAGTAATTTTTCGAGGGTGTAATTCGCCGACAGTGCAATGTTGAGTTCCCTTAATCCTTCTATTATGAACTTACGGCTTTTATTTCGGTGCCTACTTTTTTCTTGGAGCAGGACAATTTCCTTGATCAAGGGGTTTTTATGACTTGTTATAGAAAGCATACATCTCAAGAAAATTATCTTTTATCTACTAAATTATTGTCTGTATTTCTCTGAGTAACGATTGTATAATTCCTTTTGATATGAATTTAAATTAAGCGCTCTTCCATCGATAAAGGCATTGCTCAAATTATTAGTTCTCATATCAAGAGCATCTCCTTCAGAGACAAAAAGAGTTGCACTCTTACCTACTTCAATACTTCCATACATATCGTCAATACCTAATATTCTCGCTGTGTTAAAGCTAATCATTTGAACAGCCGTTTCTTTATCTAAACCTTTGGCTGCTGCCTGACCAGCGTGAAATGGAAGATTTCTAGCTTGATGATTACTCATTGTGGCGTTTTGTATGCCAACTAAAAGCCCAGCATCGTGTAATTTTTTGGGAAGTTGATAGGCAAAATCATAGGCTTGATCTTCTGAACCTGGAATGCGATGAGTTGTATTTACTAAAACAGGCACATTGTTTGTTTTCAATACATCAGTTGCTTGCTCAGCCATAGTGCCGCCCACAAGAACCAATTCCTTTACGCCTAATTTTTTGAGCTCCACAACTAAATCGGTAATCTCCTTAACCCCATCAGCATAAACATAGAGCTTTTTGCTGCCATCGAAAAGACCTCTACTTGCTTCATAGGGTAGGTGTGAGGTGTTGATATTTCCGTTAGCATAGGCCTGGGATTGTTTCATAAAATCTATAATTTCTGCAACCTGTTTTGCATAGTTATTATTTGGTCTATACGCTCTAGATTCTCCGGCCCACCATCTTCCTTTTCGAAAAGCGTTTGGCCATCTTAAATGAATGCCATCATCTACTTTTACAAGCGCATCTTCCCAATTCCATGCATCGTATTGAACAATACTTGAAGTTCCTGAAACTCGACCTCCTTGAGGTGTGACTTGTCCAATAAGCACGCCATTGGGACGCATTGATTCAACGACTTGAGATTCTGCGTTGTAGGCAATAATACTTCTAACGTGAGGCAGAAAATCTCCAAGTTCATCTTGATCGTTTGTTGCTCTTACGGCGTTGATTTCAACTAAACCTAGTGATTTTGAAGGGGCAATAAATCCTGGATAGAGGTGTTTTCCGTCTGCCTCAATTAGCATTCCAGAAATTCCTATTGCATCCATTAGTTGGCCTACATAGGTGATAATTCCGTCTTCGAAAGTCACTAAGCCGTTTTGAATGACTGTTCCGTTTCCCACATGAATTGTGACTCCACTTATGGTAATTTTTTCGTTTTGTGGTTTGCCAGGTACTTGTTGTGCGTTGGATACACTTGCGATTAACCCGAAGCAAATACTCAATAATAGCGCTTTATATCTCATGTTCTTTTTTTTAAATCGTTTCACATTCGAAATATCTCTTTTTATTCTGTACGGGAATCTGTGTTTCTGCACCCTCTTTTTTGGTGATATTCAACATTATCTTAATAAGTCTTATGCGTTCTTTTTGATTGCGTTTCTGAAGTTCTTTGTCTTTTTCAAAATCAAAAAAGGTTTGACCCTGTATAAGGGTTTTTTCTGCGTAGGCGTAAATCGAAAGTGGATGATCAGACCAGAGGACTATATCGGCTTCTTTACCCGCAGCTATAGACCCTACCTTATCATCAATGTGAAGTAGTTTGGCAGGGTTAAGAGTTACCATTTTCCAAGCTTCAATCTCAGATACCCCCCCATATTTAACAGTTTTAGCAGCCTCCTGATTCAATCTTCGCGACATTTCAGCGTCATCAGAATTGATTGCAACAGTAACACCTTCTCTAGACATAATAGCTGCATTATAAGGGATAGCGTCTTTCACTTCATACTTGTATGCCCACCAATCACTAAATGTCGATCCACCAGCACCGTGTTCTTTCATTTTGTCGGCTACTTTGTAGCCTTCAAGAATATGTGTGAATGTATTCACTGTGAATCCGAAACGATCGGCAACTTTCATCAACATATTGATTTCACTTTGAACATATGAATGACAAGAGATAAAACGCTCTCCTCTTAATATTTCAGAGAGTGTTTCGAGTTCTTCATCTACTCGATATGGAGCCCCACTTTCTTTTAGTGACATATAATCTTCGGCACGAGTAAAATAATCCACAAAAATTTGCTCAACACCCATTCTAGTTTGAGGAAAACGAGTAAAACTTTGCCAATTGGATTGCTTTACATTTTCACCTAAAGCAAATTTGATATATCGGTCAGCTCCTTTGAAAAGCAATTCTTCGGCATTGTTTCCCCATTTAAGTCTAAGAATGGCAGATTGACCACCTATCGGATTCGCAGACCCATGAAGAAGCTGTATGGTTGTTACTCCTCCGGCTAAGTTTCTGTAAATATCAATGTCTTTTTCGTTAATAACATCTTTCATTCTGACTTCAGCAGAAGAATTCTGTCCCCCTTCATTAATGACAAAAGCACCAATATGAGAATGCTCATCTATAATACCTGCGGTAAGGTGTTTACCCGTTGCATCTATTTGCTGAGCACCACGAGCATTTAAATTTTTACCCACACCAACAATTTTTCCGTTCTTTACGTGAACATCTGTTTGTTCCAATACTTCCTCTCCGGTCCATACCGTTGCGTTCTTGAATAAAAGATGCTCTGAGTCCGGCATTTGATCAATTCCCATACCGACATTTGGAAATTTCATTGTGCTTATCATTTCTGACAATTCTACGGTATTTTTCTTTTTTTCTTTTTTCTTTTCGACTTCTGAAGATGCTACTTTTCGAGCATCGAACTTCCAATTCATTCCATTATTCGCTATAACTCTTCCATAGAATGAGGAGGCATCGTTAATTCTGCTTTGAAATCTGTATAGTTTACCTTCATCATTCGAAAGCGTGAAGTTCAACCATGGAAAGTCATAACTAACTTTAGAATCATAGGGCATATCGTTTGAAGTAGCTTTCAAATTTGGTTTTTTACTGCTTCCACTAATACTTACTTCAAAACTGTGATTTTTATATTCCAAAGTGTAATCGCCTTTCAGATTGATCACATTTCTATCTTCTAGTATGTGTGGCTCACCTTGAACCCAATTCTCGTAAATCACAAAGTCTTTAGCGAATAAATTTCCCTTGGTTACGATAAAGTTTGCTTGGAATCCTTCTTGGAGTTGTCCAAGGGTGTTTTCCAGCTTCAACATTTGAGCAGGTATTTCGGTTAGACCTTTGAGAACAAACTCTTTAGAAGCACCCCTTTCCATGGCTTTTCTCAAATTATAAAAGAATGATTTAGAGGTAGATAGTCCTTTTGAACTGATAGCAGATGAAAAGCCTGCGTCCTCTAAAATCGCAAGATTAGAGGGAGCTTGCTCCCAGAATCTCAAGTCGCTCAAATTAACGTAAGAAGCTTTTATGGGGTCAGATACATCATAGGCCTTTGGAAAATTAACTGGAACCACAAGATGCGTATTATATTTTTTTAATAAATCGAGATGCTCAAATTCATCACCACCGCCTAGGACATTGTAGTTTTGTCCAAATTGTTGTGCAATTTTGGCTGCTTTAAAAGCGTTTCCGCGATTACCTGCTTCAAAGAAAAAAGGTTGATTTTGCTGATCGAGCATCGCTTCTAAGGACTTGTCTCGCGTTTCACTTAAACTCTGACTGTACCAACGTAGGTCGTGATTTAACTGTCTCAACAGTGCTTGGCTACCCATTAGTGATCCAGGATAGGATTGTCTTGAGGTTACGCTTTTTGAAAATGAAAAATATTGTCCTGATATTGTGTGTAGTACACGAGAAGCGTTGTTGCCCTTATCATTAAGCGTAATTAGAGTTCCATTACCTCTTGCGATTCCATCGGCATTGTGGCTATTGACACTACCAAACCCCATAGACCTTAGTTTTGCAGCCTCTTTGGTGCTGTACTCTAACATATCAAATGCCTGAACCTCTGGTCTTATGTGGTCGTTCCAATAATAACCTTCTCGGGTTGCTTCGTATTGGGGTGATCTTCCACTTCCTGCTGCTCTTTTGGGATTTGGAATTCCAAAACTCGAAAAAAGCTCAATAAAAGAAGGATAGATTACGTATCCTTTCATTTCATGAGTCAAAGTGTTTGCAGGTAATTTTATGTTTTTTCCAACGCTGACCACTTTTCTTTTATGTATGAGGATAGTCGCATTTTTAATAAGTGTTTCGGCATCGGTATACACGTCTGCACCTTGGATGGCAGTGTAATTTGAGTTGTTCGAAAGTACTCTTGAATTTGTTGGGAAATAGTCCTGTCCATTCCCTAGATAAAACACCAAGGTAAATACGAAAATTAAATTTTTTTTCATTACTTCAAGTAAATTTCTAGTCTAACTAAAAATACAAGGAAATTATATCAATTACAAAGCCCAAATTTAGGAGCCCAATCATATTTTTCTGCTCTTATTAAATGCTTTGTGACCTGCTGATAACTCTTGATTCCCTGTTTTTGACGGTTGCTTTTTAAAAATAAGTCGAATCCTTTTTTAAATAGTGGTTCTAAGGGATTTTTGTAGGTGTTCCAAAATTGATTCATTTCTTTCCATTGATTTGTGGCATATTCAGGAATACATTCACTCAAGTCCTGATAGAGCTCCCGATCAAGTTGATAAATATCATTTAAACAGTAGAGAAGGGCGGAGAGATTTGCATCGTATCTGAGGCTCTTATTTTCACTTTTCATAGCGATATAAATACCTATGAAGTTGGCTTGGTCTTCAGGCGCAATTCCCAGTTGGTGAGCAATTTCGTGGGTAGCAACTGTTCCCAACCTAAAATGAGGTAGTTTGGCATTGACCTGTGCCTCATGTGTAAAGGGATTGTAATAGCCACCATATCCCATATAAGAAAGTAAGGTCGAAATTGAAGAAGATTTAGGGATAGAGGGCAGTAACTCTTCAATATGCGGGTCATAATGAAGATAAGAAGCTCTAGCTTCATTATAGATTTCTTTAGTAGTAAGGGGCTGTTGATTTAAAGTGGTACTGTCTAACTCATTCAAAATTGAAAGTAATCCGAGGGTGTAGTGTATTAGGTCGCTCTCATTTATGACTTGAGTATCCTCTTGTTGAGCTAAACTGTTTTTTTGATAATTCAGTGACCAATTCACAAAGAATACAGCGTAGAGTGAGGTAACCATTAAAAGCGAGGCCCATAAAGTGATTATTTTTTGATTTGTTGAATTTTTTGGATGAAAAAGCTTGAAGATTCCAAAGAGAAAGATTAATAGAATACTGATGTAAAATAAATCGCCTATGGAAAACGAAAAAAGTCCTGTAAGGTGCTGCAGCTGTAATCCTATTGTGCAAAAGCAAAAAGTGGAAAAATTAAATATCCGTTCGGGCTGCCATAAAAGCAGTAATTTAAAGAGTAAGATCAGGACACAAAAAAAGGCAGTGCTTAGTTGTAAAAATTTAGCACTGCCTTTTGGTTTTATATATAGCAATAAATTATTCTTCAATACTTACGAGTTCGATTTGAAAAATAATATCAGCATTAGCCGGAATAACATTTCCAGTACCTGTGCTTCCCCAAGCCAAATTATTGGGTATTCTAAATAATTTCACATCACCAACTCGCATTCCAAGTACACCTTCTGTAAACCCTGGAATCATTTGTGTCTCTTTTTCAAAGGGCATTTTCATTGGCTCGAAAATACCTTTATGCATACTATTGATGTTATTGAAATTAGGATCTTCAAAAGCGATATTATAGACACTTGTGTCAAAAAGCGTCCCGTCCGTTAACCAACCGGCATAGTTTAAATTTACTGTTTGCCCCATTTTGGGTTTAGCACCCTCACCCTTATTGCGAACAACAATTTCAAGGCCTGAATTTGTGATTTGGGCTTCAGCAAATAGTTCTTCAAAAGTTGCGGCTCTTTCCGCTTTAGCCTTTTCTTGCTTTACTTTAGCCTCTTTTTCTTTGCTAAAGTAGGCCTTTAATATATCTACTTCATTAAAGTTTTTAGCCTCATTCCCAACTCGAATAATTTTAACCTTATTCATGACAATGGATGTTTCAGGTTTGTCTGAAGCATCGGTTTTGCGTGTTGCTATTGAATCTAATACGTCAAAACCTTCTACGAGTTCTCCGAAAACAGTGTGACGTCCATCTAACCAAGGGGTAGGAACATGTGTTATAAAAAACTGACTCCCGTTAGTTTTTGGCCCTGAATTTGCCATTGAAAGTATTCCTTTTTTATCATGAATAAGGGAGTCTACAATTTCGTCTTTAAACTTGTAACCTGGATTTCCTGAACCTGTTCCTGTTGGATCTCCTCCTTGAATCATAAATTCCTCGATAACTCGATGAAAGTTCACTCCATCGAAGTATGGTTTGTTTTTATAAGCTTCATTGACATAGGGGTTATTGCCTTCGGAAAGACTGACAAAGTTTGCCACAGTAATTGGCGTTTCTTGCTCATTTAATCGAAGCAACATATCTCCTTCTGTGGTTTGTATCAAAGTGTACAATCCATCGTCTAAATCTTTGTACTGGTTACAGGCGAGTAGATTGAGCCCGATAAATAATAATGTAATAAAGCGCATTTTTTGTGTTTTAATTAAGTGTTACGCGGTATTCGAATGACTTGCGTTTGTAACTCAAAGGTAATGAAATCAATACGCAGTTTTTCAAGTATCAAAGACAAAAATCGAGAGCTTGTTATTTATTTTTCGAACACCTTCAAAAGGAAATACAAGGCCAATAGTGATAAGCCAAGTATAAGTAAGGTTGGTGCACCAGCTCATGACATCAATTTAAACAGGCACCCAAGGACTCCTAATGATAAGCCTAAATTTTTGATTCTTGTAAGAATAGCTTTGTTCATTTAATCTTTTTGTACAGTTTTTTATACGAGTTAGGTGGAGCTTTTCTTCGCTAAAATTTCAAGTTCTAAAATGAGTATTTCGTTTGGCCCAATTTTGTCAAGGTCTCCTTTGTAGCCGTACCCTAAAAATGAAGGTAAGTAAAATAACCCTCTCTCTTTTTCTGATAGTTCCTTGATCGCCGAACGCAAACCAGTAAATAATTTTTCTTTGTCCAATACCGTCGTTTGTACAGTGGTCCAATTTTGATTGTATATGATCGTGTTATTGATGTCACGTATTCGATATTTAAAATCAACCGTTTCTCCTGATTTTACTTTTTGAATTTTTGTATCAGGGTTGACGAGTGACTTATAGTACCAAAATCCATAGGAACTTCGGACATAACTATTCAATGTGTCTTTTAAAATGAGTTGTTCAATTAAACGCTCTTCGAGTTCTAGGAGCTTTTTATTTCTGTCTACACTCGATTTGCTCACGTTATGAGAGCTAATAAATATAGGTTTTCTCGGAATTGCCTGTTTGCAGGCTAAAACGAGAAATAGTAAAAGCGTAAAGCTTAATCGAAGCATTTTCATATTAAGGATGTTCTATATTAATGATTTCACGGAACCTTTTTACGGTTTCTTCCATGGATAGCAGGCTTTTTCCTCCAGCAGCATTTTTATGTCCACCTCCAGAAAAGTGTTTCCGCGCGAATTGATTTACATCAAAATCTCCCACAGATCGAAATGAAATTTTCACCATTTGTTCTTCTTTATTTTCTATGAAGATTGTTGAAAAGCGAACATTTTCTATACTAAGACCATAATTTACAAAACCTTCAGTGTCTCCTTTTTTGAAGTTGTTTTTTTCTTTCTCCTCATTAGAAATAAAGGTGAAGGCTGTCTTTTTTTCTTCAATTACTTCGAGGTTTTTAAAACAACAACTCAGTAGCTTAAAGCGATCGAATGAGTTGTTGTCAAACAATTTTCTATGAATGTCGGTTTTGTCTGCGCCTAAGTCAATAAGTTCTGCTGCAATTCTCAGACTTGTAGATGTCGCACTTTCATATTTGAAAGACCCGGTATCAGTAAGCATTCCCGTATATATACAGGTTGCAATATCTTTATCGAAATACTTTTTTTCTCCAAAAGCAGAGATAAAATTGTAAACCATTTCACAAGTAGAACTCATATGTTCATCAGAATATTGAAATTCTGCATAATTATCCGGTGAAATGTGGTGATCAATCATCAAAAAAGAAGATTTTGATTTTTGAAGAAGGGAAGAAAGAATGGGAGTTCGATTAAAATGATTAAAATCCAAAGTGCAAATTAAGTCAGCTTTGTTGATTGCCTGATAGGCCGAATTAAAATCCTTATCAGCTATAATGATTTCATCAGATTTTGGCATCCATTTTAAGAAATCAGGAAAATCATTTGGAGAAACAATACTAGTTTGATGGTCTAATTTATTTAAAAATAGTTGCAATGCTAGAGTAGAACCCAAAGCATCTCCATCTGGATTTTGATGTGGAATTATAACAATTTTAATGGGTGTTTCAAGAAAATTCTTGAGCTTTTCAAAGTTTGCAAATAACATAGTATAAAGGTAAGCTATAACTTTAGCATCTTTCAGATAGTTGTTAATTTTGAAAAAAAAATCAGATGAAATCATTTTTACCTGTTATTTTATTTATTTTTCTGGGCCTATCCTGTGTTGATCAAATGCAACAAACATCAGAAACACTAGACGGTAAAGTCGACCAGTACACTATTCGCATAGCAATTGGATCTTGCAACAAGGTCGATGAGGTCAATGTATTTTGGGATGATATTTCTGAACAAAATCCAGAAGCTTTTGTCTGGTCAGGAGATATTGTCTATGCCGACTCGGATGACATTACAGTGATTGAATCCGAATACAATAAGCAAAAGGAAATAACTGATTATGCTCGACTGAGCGAGCAAACGCAAATTTTTGGAATATGGGACGACCATGATTACGGTAAAAATGATGGAGGTCAAGAATTTGAAATAAAAGCAGAAAGTCAACAAGCCTTATTGGATTTTTTAGATGTATCCAAAGAAGACCAAAGACGAACTCAAGAAGGTGTTTACGCCTCGCATGTACTTGAAAATGATTACGGAACAGTTGAATTGCTTATGCTCGATACGCGTTATTTCAGATCTTCTCTAACTTTTGATACGGAAAACGGCAGACGATATAAGCCCAATAGGGATACTACAACTACACTATTGGGAGATACACAATGGCAATGGTTGGAAAACAAAATCGAAAATAGTCAGTCTAATTTTTTAGTAATTGTTAGTAGCATTCAAATCTTGTCTAATCAACATCAATTTGAGAAGTGGGAAAATTTACCTCATGAGCGCGAAAGAATGATCACCTTGATTAGCCGTTTTTCTGAAAAAAATATTTTTGTGGTTTCAGGTGATCGACATATTTCTGAATTTTCCATTATGTCAATAGGAGATAGTAGGCAACTAATTGACTTTACGAGTAGTGGGCTAACCCATTCATATAGCTCTTTTTCAGGAGAACCCAATCCTTTTCGTGTAAAAGAGGTTGTTTCAGATCCTTCTTATGGAATAGTTGATTTTAATCTTAAAGATAATAAGGTGCATGCGTACATGATGGGAGACAAAAAACAAATACAACAAAAGTTAGAAGTGAACTATTAAGTTCTAATAGATTAAATTTGCAAAAAAATAAGCATGACAACAAATCGAACTTTTACTATGATTAAGCCTGATGCAGTTAAAAAAGGACACATTGGAGCTATACTCTATAAAATTAACGCTGCAGGATTCAAAATTGTAGCAATGAAGTACACACATTTGAGTAAAACGGATGCGGAAGGTTTTTACGCTGTCCATAGTGAGCGTCCATTTTACGGTGAATTGGTTGAGTTTATGTCAAGTGGACCGATTGTTGCGGCAGTTTTAGAAAAAGAAAATGCTGTCGAAGACTTTAGAGTTCTTATTGGATCAACCAATCCAGAAGAAGCGGCTGAAGGAACGATTCGAAAGCTTTATGCCTCTAGTATAGGTGAAAACGCAGTTCATGGTTCTGACAGTGATGAAAATGCTGCTATCGAATCTGATTTTCATTTCTCTCAACGAGAAATTTACTAGACTAGTATAATTTTTTTTATAACGGATGTTCCGAGCTGTTTATTGATGAGCACGACCATTTTCTCTTTGCCCATGGCTAACTCTTGTCTCAATGAGGCTGAGCTTATAGCTAGTTTCAAAATTCCATTTTGAAAACTTATGTCACTAATGTATTGTAAGAGATTTGACCCCAAAGCTTCTTTGCACGCATTAGCTACATCGACTTCAAGAAGCCCAGTTTGCAGTTTGTTTTGCTGGTAAAATTCACCTAAAACTCTATTGATTTTTTTGAGATTATCGTCATGCATGATTAAAAGTTAAGTGGAGTAAATTTACTGTAAATCAACAGCCTGGACAATTTTATATCGTAGAGATGTAATTCTTCTGGAGTTAATTTTTTGAGTTCATAAGTAATGAATTCTTCTCCTTCTATCTGAATTAAAGTATTGTCCTTTTGATTTTTTACTATCGTAAAACGATGTTCAGCTTCATTGGCGAAAAACTTGCCATCAACTCTAGCGTCTAACTTTTTTAATATTCCTTCTTTATCATCGATAAGTTTAAAGAAGTCTACTGTTGAAGTATAGACAAACTTTTTTGAAGAACCATTTTGAAAGCGTACTTGTTGAATTTGCCAGTAGCCCTCGAGTTGATTCAGTTCTAAATGAGGAGTACAGGCTGTGAGTAGTATTGAAAAAAGGACGAAGAGATGTCGATAATGATGCATTAAAATTCAATTATTTTAAATGATTGATTTGTTTGCTCTAAAACCTTTTTTGTTCTTTGAAGATCTGTATCTGAAATAAAAACTTGACCAAAGGTTTTTTCTTTTACTAGTTGAACTAAGTGTTTGACTCGTCGATGATCTAATTTGTCAAAAATATCATCCAATAACAAAATGGGTTTTACCTTATTGCGTTGATTGAGCAGATTGTATTGCGCAAGTTTTAGGGCGATTAAAAAAGTTTTTTGTTGCCCTTGGCTTCCAAACCTTTTAACAGGGTGATCTGCGAGGTTCAAATGTATATCGTCTTTGTGTATGCCTTTAGTTGTATACTGCGCAATTCGATCTTTGGCAATAAATCCTTTTAATAGAGATTCAAATTTATTTTCAATCAAATCTGATTTATAAACCAGTGAGACTACTTCATCGGTTTGACTTAAATGCTCGTATTGTTGTATAAATTGTTTTTCAAAATCAGTGACGAACTCCATTCGCTTTTGGTAAAGTTGCTCTCCAAATTCAATCAATTGATGGTCGTAAACATCAAGAGTATCCTGCTGAAAGGTGTTGTTGGCTGAAAAATATTTTAGTAGTGCGTTTCGCTGGTTTAAAGCCGCATTATACTTTAATAGGTGCTCTAGGTACAATCGGTCGTTTTGAGCAATCATTCCATCTAAAAACTTTCTTCGCGTTTCACTTCCTTCGACAATGAGATCGATATCCATCGGTGAAATAATTACAAGTGGTAGTTGACCAATATGATTGCTGATTTTAGTGTATACTTTTCCGTTTTGCTTAACGATTTTTTTGTGATTTTTTTTAAAGCTTATGTTTACGGTGATTTCTTTTTGATTTTTATGAAATCCACCTTCTACAACAAAAAAATCTTCTCCATGTGAAATGTTCTGTGTACTGAGATGATTGAAGTACCCCTTGGTAAAACACAAGTGATAAACGGCATCTAACACCGTTGATTTACCTGTCCCGTTAGCTCCGATAATGCAATTGATTTCTTGATTAAATTGCGTTTCGAAGTTCTTGAAATTCTTGTAGTTAATTAAAGTTAGTTTCTCTAGGTGCATATTTCATAACCGAGTAGTAAAAATAAGCATATCCTGACTTTAGGCATTTATGGATAAAAATTATACTTTTGCGCGACAAATTGTGAATTATGGCAACTTATAAAAGACGAGGATATAAGTCGAAATCGAACAAACAAAACGAGGTGAATCAACATCAAGACAGCACAACGGCTGAAGTGTTTAGTTCCTTGGATGAAACGGCATCTAAAACAGAGCAATGGGTGGCTAAATACCAAAAGTATATATTGGTTTCAATTGTAGGAGTGGCATTAGCGACCATAGGTTTCTTAGGTTATTCTCAGTACGTTTTACAACCCAAAGAGACTGAAGCGGCCAATGAACTATATTATCCACAGCAGTATTTTGAGCTTGCCCTACAAGACGGAACAGCTAAAGATTCGTTGTTGACTTTAGCGCTCTACGGTGGCGAAGGAAAATACGGTTTCGTAGATATTATTGAAGAGTATTCTGGCACCAAAGCCGCAAATATGGCAGAATATGGAGCTGGTATGGCTTCTTTAAATCTCAAGGATTATCAAAATGCCATTTCCTATCTAGACGGATTTTCTTCGGACGATGCAATTTTGGGTGCTTTAGCTAAAGGCGGAGTTGGAGATGCCTTTTCTCAACTCAACCAATATCAAGACGCTTTAGAATACTACGTGGCTGCTTTCGAACATTCAGATAATTCGTTTACCACGCCTAAGTTTTTATATAAGGCTGCGGTTATGGCCATGGAATTAGATCAAAAATCAAAGGCAAAGACGTTTATAGAAGAAATTAAGTCTAAGTATCCAGGTTCTGCAGAAGGACAATATGCAGAAGCCTTGGTATCCATGTTAGGAGCTTAAATGGCTACTGATTCAAGAAATTTAGATGCTTTAGCCAACAACTTAAAAGTTGATAAGGCTTCTAAAATAGCTGTAATCACCGCCGAGTGGAATCCACAAATTACAAGTAATTTAAAGCAAGGGTGTACTGATAAATTCATAGCTTTAGGTATACCCGAGTCAAACGTGCTTCATATTTCGGTACCTGGAACAGTCGAGTTGACCTATGCAGCGGCAAAGGTGCTAAGTAAAAATATCGCTGATGCCATTGTTGTAATCGGAAGTGTGATTAGGGGAGAGACAGCTCATTTTGACTACGTATGTCAATCTGTTACTCAAGGCATAACTCAACTTAATCTCAAAGCAGAAATTCCTGTTATTTTTTGTGTGCTTACGGATGATACCCTAGAGCAAGCTAAATCGAGAAGTGGGGGAAAACACGGAAATAAAGGTGAAGAGGCAGCAATTGCAGCTCTTCAAATGATTGGTATATAAGTTTTTTTGTGCTCAGTTTGTTTTTTTAACTTTAGGGGTTTCATAAAAACTCTTTTCAATGGCTGCATTTTTACGTATGAAGAAAAACAGGACGTTTTCGTATAAACCAAGGTTTTATAAGGGTAAAACAAATCCTTATAAGGTGGAGCACAAGTTTGATGAATATCGAACTACCGTGAATGCCAATAGAGGTTTAAAAGCAAAAATTCAATCTGTATTGAATGATTACGGAGTGGATTCAGACTCTTCGGTCAGGTTTAGAATAGCCGTAATTATCGCCATTTTAAGCCTCGTTTTTTTGTGGATAATCGATTTTGATCTTTCAATATTTGTATATTAAATGCACCTAATAAAACCCCTTAGTTCACATGTAGCCAATCAAATTGCTGCGGGAGAGGTTGTTCAACGCCCTTCTTCGGTGGTAAAGGAATTACTTGAGAATGCTATAGATTCAGGACCAGATGTTATTGAATTACGTTTGAAAAAAGGAGGTAAGCAAGAAATCCATATCACTGATAATGGGTCAGGTATTTACGCAGAAGATATTGAACTTGCTTTTACTAGACACGCAACCTCAAAAATTCAAAAAGCTGAGGATTTATTCAAGCTTTCAACTAATGGATTTAGAGGAGAAGCATTAGCTTCAATCGCCGCTATTGCCGAAGTAGAGTTGCGTACTAATACGAGTTCAGAACCTTCTGGTTATCTTTTTCGAATTGCCGGTAATGAAAGCGATAAGCCCGTGGAGTGCCTATGTAAAAAGGGAAGTAGCCTTAGAATAAAAAATCTTTTTTTTAACATTCCTGCTCGAAGAAATTTTTTGAAAAGTGATCAAGTAGAGTACAAACATTGTTTAGAAGAATTCACTCGGATAGCTCTTTTACACGCTACTACAGCTTTCAAGTTTTTTCACAATGATCAACTCATTTTTGATTTACAACCAGAAAATAGGAGAGGACGTATACAACATTTAATCAGTAAAAAAATCAACGCTCAACTTATTCCAATTCAAGAAGTCACTGATGCGGTTGAAGTAAAAGGTTTTATTGTTAAACCGGAATTTGCTAAGAAAACTAGAGGTCAACAATATTTTTTTGTAAACAACAGATTCATTCGAAGTCCCTATTTGCATAAGGCCGTGGTAGACGCTTTTGAAGGTTTATTACTGCGAGAAAGTATACCAGGTTATTTTATTGAACTTCGAGTTCCATCGGATAAGTTGGATGTGAATATTCATCCGACTAAGTCTGAGGTCAAATTCGAAGAAAATCACCTGATTTTTACCTATTTGAAAACGGCAATAAAGCATGCTTTAGGGCAATATGGGGTGCACTCTTCATTAGAGTTTGATTTAGATCCTAATCTCTTACCTTCTTATAAAACGATGATAGCAGATGTAAAAGAAACACCTCAAATAAAGGTCAATTCCAATTTTAATCCTTTTTCTAAGGCATCTACAACTGAAATAAAAGCTAATAGGGAGCTGTATGCTCAAGAAGAAAGTTTTAGTAGTATCTCTTTTGTTGAAGATGAGGTTCAAGGTGAGTTAGCCTATGAGAATGTGGACCTCGAATTATACACAGATCAGCATATACAGTGGTCTAATAAATACATTGTCATTGTGGATGGGACGGGAGAATTACTCGTGATTGATCAGTACAGAGCCCATCAGCGTATTATTTACGAATTCATGCTTAAAAAAATCACTTTGGAAAAAGGTGGAAGTCAATCATTGTTGTTTCCGGCGGTCATCAAATACGATATTTACGATCTAACGCGATTTAAAGAGATTGAAGGGCATTTAATTGAAATGGGATTTGTATTTGAAACTAAGTCTAACCACGAAATTGAACTTCAATCGGTGCCCAATTTTTATCCAATAGCTAAATGTGAAGATTTGTTTGGAGATTTAATGAAGGCTTTAGAAGATAATGATGAGCAAAATAAGCAATTCTCATTTGCGGATATTACGGCAAAAACAATTAGTAAACACATGGCTATTAGAGGAGGAGAGAGCTTGAATTTCGAAGCTAGAAAAAAAATAATTATGGATTTAAATCAATGCAAAGAGCAATTGCTGAGCCCTTTCAATAAAAAGATATATATTAGAATTTCTCAGAATGAGATTTCAAAAAAAATGTTTTAGGCTATGTTTTCGAACCTCCCCAATGCCGTAAGGCTTATTCTTATTGGAAATATTTTACTGTTTTTAATTACCCAAACCTATGGTCCGGTGATGGTAGAGTACTTGGGGTTATGGTTTATTGAAAATCCTAATTTTGAATATTGGCAGTTGGTCTCTCATATGTTCATGCATGGAGGTTTTGCCCACATTCTATTTAATATGTATGCGCTTGTTGCATTTGGAGGACCTTTAGAGCGAATTTGGGGTAGCGATAAATTTTATTTTTTCTACTTTTCTGCGGGTCTAGGCGCAGCACTTTTACATACTGCGGTAAATTATTACAATTTTCAAACCGCAATAGATGCGATAGTTGAGTCTGGCGTAAATCGTTTTGACCTTATGCAAGCCCTCACTTCTAGCAATGGAGCTGATTACAATGTTTTGGGAAATGAGGTGCCTTATCACTTAGTTGAGAAGTTGTTCAATTCCTTTGCAATACCTGCAGTTGGTGCTTCGGGGGCTATATACGGGATTTTAGTTGCCTTTGCCTTTATGTATTCCGAGGCGCGCTTAATGCTTTTGTTTTTCCCTGTGCCCATTAAAGCTAAATACTTTGTGCCTTTAGTTATTTTGGGTGATTTTTATTTTGGTATATCAAACGCTTCTACTGGGGTTGCTCATTTCGCACATATTGGAGGGGCATTATTAGGGTTTATCATGATGTGGTACTGGAAGAAAAACCAGTTCAATAACAATAGATGGGATTAAATGAATCAATTTAAATTGAAATTTCAACTCTTTAATGCAGCTGAGAAATTAATCACTGTTCTAGTACTCTTTTATCTTATTTCTACCGTTGTATCCGTTTTATTTGAATTCAATGCTGTAGAGTTTTTAGAATTGGAGAGCGACTTGGGTCGCTTGATTTATAAGCCCTGGACACTGATGACATATGCATTGGTGCATCAAGGAATTTTTCATATTCTTTTCAATATGTTATGGCTTCATTTTTCGAGCCGTCTATTTTTAAATCTTTTTGATGACAAAAGGTTCTATGCATTATTTTCAATCGGTGTATTATTGGGTGCTGCCTTCTTTTTGATTGCCTATAATACTTTTCCAGCCTTGTCTTCAAGAAACGCAATGCTAGTTGGCTCTTCGGCTGGGGTAACGGCAATATTGATTTTCATGTGTGTATATGCTCCTCAAACAGGTTTAAGATTTTTCACCTTTAATTTAAAATTATGGCAGTTGGGTGTTTTTTTCGTGGTTTTGGATGTCTTGCAATTGGGTTCAGGAGTAAATATAGGAGGGCATTTAGCTCATTTAGGGGGTGCACTTTCTGGATACTTTTTAGCGTATCGAATTAAAAATGCTTCAGACGATTTAATCCGCTTTTCTGATTTTTGGATAAAAGTATTCGAACCATTAGGCTCTTTATTAAGACCAAAAAAACGGGCTTTTAAGAAGGTTTACAAGAATACCAATAAATCTGCTGATCGTCAAGTTCCTAATGAACAAGTAAAATTAGATTCCATATTAGATAAGATAAGTAAATCTGGATATGAGGCACTAAGCGCTGAAGAAAAAGACTTTTTGTTTCAGCAAAGCAAAAAGTAGGTCTCTATATTCTAGGTTTTCAGTTCGTTAATTTTGATTTCTGATAGGTAATCTGATGTGTTTGGGCCAAGATTAAAAAGTAAATCAAGCATACTAGCGTTTTCAATGAATCCATGTCGATCAGCAAATACCTGTGTGTATTGCGGCATCGTGGTATAATTCAATTTGTATTTGGTATTGACAAGAAATCGGTAATCATCTGAGTCACTTTCTTGTTTAAAACTCGTAGTGTATGATTCGGATAATTGGAGGTTGAGTTGTTTCGCAAAAAAGTGTATTGAATTAAGGTTGAGTTCAATGAGCGTGGCGTACTTCTTTTCAAAAAGCGCATTCAACTCATCTTCGTAGAATTCAAAATATGGTGACGATCTATATGCAGTGGTTATACTTTTCCAATGAATGCGGTACCAAAGTGTTTTGTACTCTAATTCAACTTCAGAAATTTTTTGATGCGCTTGCTTTTTTTTGTGTATAGTCGGAGCACTTAATTTAAGTTTTCCAGAATCCGTGCATATTTCACATCGATTTCTAAAAGTCTGTTTTTGGAAATGATCATGAACTTCCCAAGTTACATGTCCCTTGTAGGATTGAATAACTGCAAAATGAAATATATTAGGAAAATAAGTAGGATGCAGTAAGCATGACATTCTTAGTTTTTCGATTTTGATTTTAAGTATTCAAAGAACCTCCTGTGCACGAATTTAGAGTAGAGATAATACAACCCTAAAACAATAATAAATGTCCAAAAGTAAGAAATGGGCTTTCCCTTACCATTGACAGTTGTAAAAAATCTTTCCCATCTTCCTTTCCAATTGAAGAGTCCTTCGTTAAAATTGTCCCAACTCATCCAAATAAAAACGGGCTTACCAACGATGTGATCTTCAGGAACAAATCCCCAAGTTCTGCTGTCTTCAGAATGATGTCTATTGTCACCCATCATCCAGTAATAATCCATTTTAAAGCTGTAGGATGTTGCTTTTTCACCATTGAGAAGGAATGTATCTCCTTCTTTGCGAAGCGTGTTGTGTTCGTATTCGCGGATAATTTTTTTGTAGAGCGGATAAGTTCTTTCGTTTAGCGCAACGCTACTTCCTCGTTTAGGAATAAATAAAGGGCCTAGCTGATCGTTGTTCCATTGATACTCTTGAGGTGTTTGCGGAAAAATATTGTATCCTAACGCCCCTTTAGGCTCTAGTTTTTTGACAATAGAATCCGTCCCTTCTTGACCTGTGAGTTTCTGGTACATTTCATCGGTTAAGTTGACTTTTCGTTCTAAGGGCGTTATTTCTTTAAGCGATATTCTGTATTGTCGCAGAACAGAGGAGGGTATTCCCTCTGCCGAGGTTATCAATTCGTAGCCTTTTTCATTTTGACTCATCCCAAGAAGATAAGAGGTTATAGCGTCGTATTGGGATTGATTCAGTTGTTCGGCGCGATAGGTTCTTGTATATCCATCTGCTTCCACGGCTTCTAACCATCTCGAAGAAACACCTTTACTTGCATAAATAGTGTGGTCGTACATAGGTTTAGCACGATCACTGAGCTGTAATTGTTTTCCATTGATATGAACAAAACCATCAATGATTTCAAGTGTATCTCCTGGTGTGCCTACACATCGTTTGACGTAATTCGATTTTTTATCAATAGGTTTTTTGACCCCTTTTTCTGCGACAAAAAATTGGCGTACGGTATCTGCAGGCCAACTAAATACCACAATATCATTTTTCTTAACCGACTGGAATCCAGGTAGTCGTAAATAGGGGAGTTGAGGTTTTTTGAGATAAGATCTTGTTCTGACTATTGGTAGTGTGTCGTGTACCATTGGAGCTGCCACAGTGGTCATAGGAACACGTGCTCCGTAATGAAATTTAGAAACCAATAGAAAATCACCAATTCGCAGTGTGCGCTCGAGAGAACCCGTTGGAATGGCATAGGGTTGCATAAAATAAGTGTGTACAATTGTCGCGGCGACCACTGCAAAAAGAATAGAACTTACCCATTCTGATGTTTTTTTCTGTTTCTTTAAATCGGCCTCAGTCTGATAGCTACTTTGTTGGTCATGTCCTACCAAAAAGAGATAAAACCCAAGGCTAAATGCAACAGCATAGGCTTCGTATGGCTTGGTTCGACCAAAATTCCGCAGTAATTCCACCCAAACTACTGGAAACATGATAAGATTAATAATAGGGACGAAGAGCAAAATAACCCAGTAGGGAGATCGCCTTATTATTTTCATTAAAATAACTGCATTATATACAGGAACAGCTGCTTGCCATGCTCGGTAACCAGCTTTAACATACAATTTATAAGTGGCTAGGAAATGAATAAGTTGAAGTCCTACGAAAAAGACAAACCACTGGAATAAATTCATAAATCAATAATTTTAATCAACTATAAAGATAAAACAAACTATGCTGTGTCTTAAATAGACAATACATCTTTCATGCTAAAGACTCCCTTTTTGTCTTTAATCCATTCTGCCGCTATAACCGCACCTAGAGCAAAACTGTTACGGTTTTTTGCATCGTGTGTAATTCGAATTAAATCGACCTCACTTTGGTAGCTGACTATATGAGTTCCGGGAACTTCTCCTACTCGTTCTGATTCGATGTGAAGGTGTTTTTCTTTTGCAGTACTGCTGTAATTTTCTAATTCAAAATCTCGAATAATCGGTCCAGCTAGGCTTATGGCTGTTCCGCTTGGAGCATCCAGTTTATGTATGTGATGGATTTCTTTTATTGCAGGTTGGTATTCTCTTGTTTGGCTAATCAATTGAGAGAATTGTTCATTTAGGGCAAAAAAAAGATTTACTCCGAGAGAAAAATTAGATGCATAGAGAAAACTTCCTTCTCGCTCGTTGCACAGGGAGACGACTTTCGGATAATTGTCAAGCCACCCGGTAGTGCCTGAGATTACAGCAATTCCATTATTAAGGCAGTTAGAAATTAAGTTAAATGCACTCTCTGGCGTACTAAAGTTAATTGCTACTTCAAACTTTGAATAATCGATGAGATCTGTTTCTTTGTCAATAATTATGGGGCAAGCATGCCCTCGTTCCTTGGCAATCTTTTCTACCAGTTGCCCCATTTTTCCAAATCCTAATAGTCCGATATTCATTAAAAAGAAAGTTTCATCTTCAGTCCTACCTGTGTGATTCCAAAGTCATTTTGTTCTAAAAATGGGCGATAATCTACACTCAGGGTATTACTGATATTGTATTGTTTCAAATGAGCATCAACATTGGCATCGATAATGTTTAGTACATAGAGCCCTATAGCTATAAGTAATGACAAATCTCGTTGACTCTGAATAGATTTTTGAGCGTCTTGAAGACCTCGATCTGAAATATCTGGGCCTGAACCATCTTTGTTAATATCGTAAAACTCATCCGTTGTAAATCCAAGTCTGCGAATTTTGAAAGCGTTTCGGTATCTCAAATATTGTTTTTGGTTAAAGGTATAAGCATAGATGCCAGTGCCTAAGGCACCGTAAACTAAAGGTGCTTTCCAATAACGTTTGTTATAAATTTGTCCTAATCCTGGAAAAATAGCTGAATAAAATGCTGCTTTACTCGGTGCAAGAGGATTGAGCGCTTTATTTCTCGCTGCTGCTCTTCGTCTTTCTCTTTTGAGGATTTTTTGTTCTTTTCTGTCTTTCTTGGTGGTTGAGTTTTCGATTTGAGGTTCAGTCGGAACAGGGATCTCATTGTTTTGACCAAAGGCAAGATGACTCAATAGTACCCATAATAGACAAAGTAATCCTCTATTCACCAAGCAATTCGTTTTTAATTTCTAAAAAGTCTTCCTCAGATTGAAAGGGGATAACGATTTGGCCTCTTCCAGAATTGAGCGCTTTAATTGAAATTGATCTTCCTATTTTTTTTTCAAAATTTTTGATGAATTCGTCTGCACCAAAAATTTTTATGACTTCTTTAGAGTCAGTTTCAGGCATTACACCTCTATTTAAAAAACTTCGGACTCGGTCCTCAACGGCTCTTACAGAAAGGCCTTTAGCAATGATTTCCTTCAATAACTCTAATTGATACGTTTCGTCTTCAATAGAAATTAAAGCTCTACCGTGGCCCATACTGCATTTACCTTCTCTCATTGCATTTTGAACACTGGGATGTAATTTTAATAAGCGAAGGTAATTTGTGATTGTAGAGCGCTTTTTACCAACGCGTTCACTTAATTTCTCTTGTGTAATTTGTATTTCGTCTATGAGTCGCTTGTATGATAATGCAATTTCAATAGGGTCTAACTCTTGACGTTGGATATTTTCAACAAGAGCCATTTCCAATAGCTCTTGGTCATTTGCGAGTCTAACATAGGCAGGTATAGTTTCTAAACCTGCTCTTTTCGCAGCCCGAAATCTGCGTTCACCTGAAACCAATTGAAATTCGTTTAAATCTGTTTTTCGAACTGTGATTGGTTGTATAATTCCTAATTCTTTGATTGAAGTGGCTAATTCCTCAAGCATTTCTTCATTGAAATGTAAGCGAGGTTGGTAAGGGTTTACAGATATATCGTCAAGGGGTAAATCTATAATATTGCCAATAATTTGTTTGGCTCCCTCGTCTTTTGCAGACTTAATTTCTTTAAAAGGCTCTTGCATTAAGGCAGAAATGCCTCTTCCCAAAACTTGTTTTTTTGTTTTTTTGCTTGGCATACTTGTTTTTTACTGTTTATCTATTATTTCTTGAGCGAGTTTTAGATAGTTTTCAGCTCCTTTACTGCTAAGGTCGTAACTGATAATACTCTCTCCAAAACTAGGAGCTTCAGACAGTTTTACGTTTCGTTGAATGATCGTTTCAAAAACCATTTCTGTAAAGTGCTTTCTGACTTCTTCAACTACCTGATTTGACAACCTTAGTCTAGAGTCAAACATTGTGAGCAACATACCTTCAATATCAAGCGATTTGTTGTAAAGTTTTTGAACACTCTTCACGGTATTAAGTAATTTACCCAGCCCTTCTAGCGCGAAGTACTCACATTGAATGGGTATAATCACAGAATCACTAGCAGTTAATGCATTAAGTGTCAATAAACCAAGAGAAGGTGCGCAATCGATAATTATGAAATCGTACTCTTTTTTGACCTTATTTAGAGCGGTTTTGAGCATGAATTCTCTTTCTTCTTTGTCGACTAATTCAATTTCCGTAGCTACTAAGTCGATATGCGCAGGTATAATTTTGACATTTGGAGAGTTGGTTTCAAGAATCACATTATCAGCACTTAATTCGTGCTCTAGTAATTGATAGGTTCCTTTGTCAATTTGATCTACGTCAATACCAAGACCTGAGGTGGCGTTAGCTTGAGGGTCAGCATCAATGAGTAACACTTTTTTTTCAAGTGCTCCTAAGCCGGCTGCTAAATTTACAGAGGTAGTTGTTTTTCCTACTCCTCCTTTTTGATTTGCAATCGCAATGATTTTTCCCATAAAATGAACCTAAATGCTAGGCTAAAATACAATTTAATGCATGTTTTTAAAGAAAGGGAAAGTACTAATTGTTAACAAATCTGTGCAAAAATTAAGTCAATTGTTAATAAAGCGGAGAAGCTTATTTTAAAGAGTCTTGATATTCAATTATAAAGACTTCTTCGTTATCTTTTTTAAAGTAATATTGCTCGCGAGCGAATGCCTCCTTGGCTTTGCTGGATTTGAGTGTATCCAAAAGCGCTCTGTTTTTAGCTATTTCTTCTTCGAGGAACTTTTTTTCAAGCTCTAAGCTCTCAATGTTTTTATTCAACTGTAATTGATGTATAAATGAATTGGGGTGAATAAAAAACAAATACAAAAAGGCAGCTAGGGAAAAGATGACATAGGTATTCGTTATTAATTTCAGTGTAGATTTAGATAGTTTAGGATTCATTTTCACAAATTTTAGAGGTCAAATTTTTACTGATCTCTTTAATTACACTTGGATTAAATGTATTGGTTGAAATGACTAAATTACTTTGTTTTTTTTGAGGGTAAACAAAGGATTCGTACATCGGCTTTACTTGAGATAAATAACGTTCAATGCTGAAGTCGAACTCATGTCCCCTTTCTGTCATGTCTCTTTCTAAACGCCTTATCAATCTAATATCGTCATCGGTGTCTAAAAAAATCCAGAAATCTACACTTTCTTTTAATTTTTGATTTTGCATTAGTAAAATCCCTTCGAGAATTAACAGGGGAGTGGGTTCAATGCGTTTGGTTTGTGCAGTTCTTGTTTCAATTTTAAAATCATAAGTAGGTTGCTCAATGGTTTCTCCTGAGTTTAACATTTGAATATGAGCAACGAGTAAATCAAAATCTATAGCTTCTGGATGATCGAAATTTACGGCTTTTCGTTCTTCACGGGTCAAATGCGACAAATCCTTATAGTAATTGTCTTGCGAAATAATTTGAAATTTTCCTTTAGTCAGCAAATCGCTCAACGACTTGACAAAGGTTGTTTTTCCACTTGCTGACCCTCCAACGATTCCTACCGTATACATTTTTGATATTTATGAATTAAAACCATATAAATCTCCAGAACTTGAGTTCCGCTTTGCTCCTGTTACAGAGGCCAAGACATTTTGCTCTCTTCTATATCTTAAAACACCCATAAAAGCGAAAATTAAAGCTTCCTTATAATCGACTAATTCCTTATTGGGAATTATCACCTCTGTGCATCTTTCTAAGTGTTTTGTAAGACTTGATTTAAAGGCAGGATTTTTAATCCCTCCTCCAGTAATTAATACTTTATGTCCTGTTTTTGTTTTACAAATTTCAGAAATCACTTTGAAAATTTGATAAGAATTATGCTCAATTACGGTTGTCATTTTGTCTTCAAGGCTGCAATCAAATGCATCCAAAACAGGGCGAAAATGAGATTGAAACCATTCTACTCCAAGAGATTTAGGGGGATTTTGGGCGTAATAATCAAGTTCATTTAACAAGGCCAATAAATCTGTATTTACTTTACCAGCAAAGGCAATTTCACCGTCTTTGTCATATTCCTTTTGGAATTTACCTGCGAGGTAATTTAAAGGCATATTAGCCATACCGATGTCAAATGCGATTCGCTGACCTCTCTGTTTGTATGAAATATTGCTAATTCCTCCTAAATTCAAACAGAAATCGTATTCTGCGAACAGGAATTGATCTCCAATTGGTACCAATGGTGCTCCTTGTCCGCCAAGAGAAACATCTAAGGCTCTAAAATTGTTGATTACGGGTATTTTACAGATTTTGTAAATGGATGCTGCATCTCCCAATTGTTTGGTGACTCCTTGATGTGGCTTGTGGTGGGATGTATGGCCATGACTGCAGACGAAATTCACCTTAATTTGATGTTTAGTTTTAAAGTTATAGATACACTCACCGATAAATTTACCAAAATCTACATCCAAAATTTGGTGTTCTTCTGCTGACAGATCGACAGCGATTTGCAACCGAGTTAAAAGTGATTTAGGATAGGTGACTGTTTCAGTTGTCTTTAATCTATAATTCCAGTTATTGTTTGCGTTGGTAAATTCAACAGCGGCTATATCTAAACCATCAAGGGATGTTCCTGACATTAATCCTAAGGCAGAGTAGGTATTCATCTAGCACAGTTAAAAATTAAATTTTCCCAATGTTTGTGGGTGAATAAAGTGATTTGCACAAGCGATTTGATAGTCTTTTTGCCCAAGAAAGGTACAAAGTACAGTAACATCTTCAATATTTCTTAATTTCTGAATGAAATAAGGATTTCCAAAAATGATGATGCAGTGCAGACTTTGCTGAATTTGTTTATTGATGTCTTCAATTTCAGTTTGGTCAAACCCAAAATTGCCAGCTGGTCTTAATTGTGGAGGTTGAATGCAAAGTATCTTTTTAGAAGAAGCACCTCCAAGTTTATGTGCTTTTTTCAATTCTCGCTCAAAATATTCGGGAACCTCACCGAAATATTTTAAACTGAAAGTGGTGTTTGATTCTGGTTTCCAGTTGTATTCTCCATCGATTATGGTGATGAGCTTTGAGGCGATCTGAGCGTGATAATCATCAATATTATAAGTGCGTAGCTCTTTCTTATTTTTTAAGGCCGAATGTTTTTCTTTTAAGCGTTGAATGCTTTGATATCTTGAGTTAATAAGCTCTTGGTCGCATTTTGAAATGAGGTTTATGGCGTCAGGAATGTCTTCTGCGAAACACAAGAAATCACAGCCTGCCTCATAGGCTTCAAAACATAATTGTGCATTAGTTTTTGTATTGTTTATTTTCAGAGCTTTCATGTTTAGGGCATCAGAGAAGACGGTCCCCTTAAATCCCAAGCTTGTTTGTAGGAGATCAATGGTTTTTTTTGATAGTGAAGATGGATTTTGGTGGTCTATAGATGTTGCAAGCAGATGCGCAATCATGACGGCCTCGGTGTTTTCAGTGATTAATTTTCGGTATGGAATCCAATCAGATGCTTCAAAATCAGCTAATGATTTCTGGATTACTGGTAGGTGATGATGAGAGTCTAAATCCGTATCACCATGGCCTGGAAAATGTTTTAAACAAGGTAAGACTCCCCCTGCTCTCATCCCATTCATGAAAGCTTCGGCTTGAAGACTTATGTGATCTGGGTCGTTTCCAAATGATCTAAATCCAATAACTGGATTATTGGGATTGCTATTGACGTCTACTACGGGAGCAAAATTCATATGAATTCCCAATTCTGCGCATTCTTTTCCGCAAAGGTACCCTGTTTGTTCAATGTATTTTAAATCGTTCAATGTGCCCAGTGCTGTGGCATAAGGAAAGAGTTTAAGGTTTCGAACGCGCATGGCCAGTCCCCATTCGGCATCAATGCTTATAAAGAGTGGAGTTTTACTTATGCTTTGGAAATATTCAATCTTTTCTCTTAAAAGTTGGAGCTCATTTTTATGTTCAAATTCATTCGATTTTTGGTCGGCTTTATTCGCTGCTGCACTTTGCCTTGAATGAAAAAAACAAAGACCTCCTATATGATAATCTCTAATGAGTTCTTCGAGATAACTCATGTGCTCCTCGGAGTCGTGTATAAAGGCTCCTGGCATGAAGCTCTGACCTATTTTTATTCTGAGTGCTGACATAGAGTGTTCTTAAGCCGAATTTTTTCCATAAGTTTCGGGATAATTCAATTTTCTAGCAATAAGAAAGGCTGGAATCGCGCAGAGCAACACCCAAACAAAGAATAATTCGTACCCTAATACTTGTTGAATATATCCTGATACCATTCCAGGTAACATCATACCCAATGCCATCACTCCTGTAGCTATAGCGTAATGTGCAGTTTTTGTTGGACCTTCAGCGAGAAATATCAGGTAAATTAGAAATGCTGCAAAACCAAAACCGTATCCAAACTGTTCAAGAATGACAGTTGTAGATATCCAGAACAAATTGTCAATTTGAAAAGAGGAAAGCAACAGATAACACAAATTGGGAAGATTTAAACTAATTAGCATGGGAAACATCCAGCGCTTTAAACCGTGTTTTGAGATTACAATCCCGCCTAAAATACCTCCAGTAGATAAGGCAATAACTCCTAATGTACCATATATACTTCCTATGGTTTGCGTACTCAATGCTAGACCACCTGCTGTTTTTTCATCTAGCATAAAGGGAGATGCCATTTTCACCAATTGGGATTCACCCAATCGATAGGTTAAAATAAAAGCAATCGCATATAGAATCTGTTTCTTTTCAAAAAAAGACTTAAAAACCTCTAAAAAACTTGTAGATGAACTGCTTTTGTCCTCTTCAATCGCAGGAGTGAACCACCAATTTTTAAGTGCTAATACAGCCATTAAAATACCGCTGATGAGCATAGTTAAGGACCATGCTTTGGCATTGTCTCCGTATTTCATTTCGAAGTATCCAGCTAAAACTACTAATCCCCCTTGTCCTGTCAGCATGGCAAATCGGTAAAATAGCGAACGAATACCAATAAATAAGGATTGTTGCCGCTGAGATAAGGCCATGAGGTAATAGCCATCAGTAGCAATATCATTAGTTGCAGATGCAAAAGCAACCATCCAAAAACAGGCTAAGGTACTGACTAGAAACCACTGGGTAGGAATTAGTAATCCAGCAATAATAAAGCCGAATGCGATGATCATTTGCATACTGACATACCAGGACTTTTTCTGATACTGCAAATCAACAATTGGGCTCCAAAGAGGTTTTAATACCCATGGTAGATAGAGCCAAGACGTATACAATCCAATCTCAGCATTAGAGAGTCCTAATCTTTTGTATAAGATGACAGAAACGCTTACTACTAGCACATAGGGTAGTCCTTGAGTGAAGTAAAGTAGAGGTACCCAAATAGAAGGGTTTTTGCGAAAATTCATGCCTTTAAAATAAGCTTAAAAGTGGTATCGAACAAAACCTTCCATAGCTTCATATTCAGCCATACCTAATAAATTGTATTTATGTGCAGTGTCTTTATTTCGATCTTCTGCTCGTTGCCAAAATTCGCGCTCATCATTTCCTGGAAACATTGCAGCGTCTTTTTGGGATTGGTGTTTAAAAATGGCGTTAATTTTTCGAGTCATATCCCTTGGCCCAATTGGTGTAGCCATTTCCATGTCTGCGATATCCCATTCTTGCCATGCTCCGCGATACAGCCAAACGTAGCAATCGTCAAGCCATTTTGCTTTGGCCTCTTTCAATTGTTTTAAGGCTTCAAAGATGATAGAAAGACAGACTCGGTGCGTTCCGTGAGGATCTGACAAATCTCCAGCAGCATAAATTTGATGCGGCTGAACTTTTTGCAATAATTCTACCGTTATATCAACATCTTCTTGACTAAAAGGTTTTTTCTTAACGGTCCCTGTTTCGTAGAAAGGCAGGTTTTGAAAGTGTGCACGTTGCTCTTTGACCCCACAGTAACGACAAGCTGCAAGCGCTTCACCTTTTCGAATCATACCTTTTAATTGTTGAATTTCAGGACTGTCAATTTCCCCAGCTTTCTTGCTGGCTAAAAAGGCGCGAACTGTTTCGATTTTTGACTCCATTTCTTTAGAAGGTTGTACTTCTTTTGCAAAATCTAAAAAGCGAATAACTTCATCGTCAAATACGGCAATATTGCCAGAGGTTTGATAGGCAACATGAACCTCATGACCTTGATCGACAAGTCTGAGTAAGGTTCCACCCATAGAGATCACATCATCATCAGGATGAGGACTAAAAATCAAACTGGTCTTCGGAAATGGTGTAGCGCGTTCAGGTCGCTTGCTGTCATCGGCATTTGGTTTCCCCCCGGGCCAACCCGTAATAGTGCGTTGAAGGGTGTTGAATACTTTTAGGTTGATTTGTTCAGATGAACCGTATTCTGCGATGAGATTACCCATTCCGTATTCGTTATAATCTTCGTTGGTCAATTTTAAGACCGCCTTATTAGTAGTCTCAGATAGCCAAATACACGCTTTTTTAATTAATTTATCACTCCACTGACAATCACCTACAAGCCAAGGTGTTTCAATTCGAGTCAATTGAGATGCTGCGGCCTCATCTAAAACATAATTGCAGTTTTGATGCTGTTGTAAGAAAGTTGCAGGTATAGTTTCTCGAATAGAACCTTCAACAGCTTCTTTAATAATTTTTGCCTTGCCTTCTCCCCAGGCCATTAAAGTGACTTTTTTCGCAGCCATTATAGTTCCAACTCCCATAGTTATAGCCCGTTGGGGCACGTGTTCTAAACCAAAGAAATCACTTGCGGCATCCAACTTTGTCACGCGATCAAGACGAACCATTCTCGTTTTACTGCTTATTATAGATCCAGGTTCATTAAACCCAATATGGCCTGTTCTTCCTATACCTAATACCTGCAAATCAATTCCTCCAAATGCTTCAATTTTTTGCTCGTAATCCTCGCAAAAGGCTCTTATGTTTTCTGAACCTTTAAGCGTTCCATCAGGAATATGAATGTGTTCTTTTTTGATGTCTAAATGATCGAAAAGGTGTTCATTCATAAACCTAACGTAAGAATGAATCGATTCTGGTCTAATTGGATAGTATTCATCCAAGTTAAATGTGATGACATTATAGAAACTTACATTCTGTTTTTGATGAAATTCCACGAGATACTCGTAGACTTTTATAGGAGTAGAGCCGGTAGCCAAACCAAGAACAAAGTTTTTGCCTTGTCTTTGTTTTTGAAGCATAGTGTCTACAATTTCTTTTGCTACTTTGTAGGAGGCTTTGTTCGAATCTTCGAATATTGAAGTTGAAACTTTTTCAAATTTGCATGTTTCGGTTGCAGCGGAGTCAATGAAATGAGTCATATAGGTTAGTTTGCAATTATTTGCCGAAAAATACTACTTTTTGCAGTTTTTTATGTTTCCTAATCATTATTTTTGAAAAATAATGCATAATAAATGCTGTTTTTTGCAATTTGTGAGAAAATAAGAATACCGTGTTAAAAGAAGAACGTTTTAAAAACATACTCAATGAGGTGGCATTGCACAATCGCGTGTTGATGACTGATTTAGCTGCTAATTTAGATGTTAGTGTTGACACTATCCGAAGAGATATAAAGGAATTAGATGCTCAAGGCAGTTTGAAAAAAGTACACGGGGGTGCAATTTCTGTGGCTTTTTCTTCGCTTACCCCTTCTCGAAATAAAATTTATGCCTTGCGCGAAAAAACAGCTATTGCGCAAAAAGCAACGTCGCTTTTAAAAAATGATGCTGTCATTTTTATTGATGGAGGAACGTCTTGTCTGGAGCTGGCCAGACAAATTCCGGCTCATTTGAGTTTAACGGTATTTACTATAAGTTTATCAGTAGCCTTAGAACTTCAGAATAAACCAAAGATCCAAACTATTGTAGTGGGAGGAAACCTTTCGAGAGAAACTAACATTTGTTTGGGAAGCGCCGTAGTTCGTCAAATGAAAGATATTCGAGTAGACCTTGGGTTTATCGGTACGGGTTATGTAGATCCTCATGCTGGATTGACTGAATTTGACTATGAAATTGTCGAACTAAAAAAAGCTCTGCTGGGTTCCTTTATAAAAGTTGCGCTCTTGTGTATTAGTGAAAAATTACACTCGAATCACCGCTACACTACATGTAGTATTAATGAAATTGATTTTATGGTCACTGAATTATATCCGGGTGATGGCTTATTAAAATCTTTTAAAGGAATCGGCGTTCAAATAGTTTAAAAGATTAAGTTTGAGTATGAAAACCACAGAATCCTCTTCACTTTATGACAGTCTTGAGAGTAAATCTACCCTTGAATTGTTGCAAGAAATTAATGCAGAAGATCAGAAGGTAGCCCTAGCTGTTCAGAAGGAAATTCCCAAAATAGAACAGTTTGTAGAAGAAGCCTTTAAACGTTTTAAAGAGGGGGGGCGTTTGTTTTATATCGGAGCTGGAACTTCGGGTAGACTTGGAGTAGTTGATGCTTCAGAAATACCCCCCACATTCGGGATGCCCCACGAACGGGTCATTGGAATTATCGCTGGTGGAGACTCTGCAATTCGAAAAGCAGTGGAATTTGCTGAAGACAATCCAAATCAGGCATGGATTGATTTACAAGCACATCAAATTCAGCGAGAGGATATTTTAGTTGGAATTGCAGCCTCTGGAACAACACCTTACGTAATTGGTGGAATAGAGGAGGCTCGAAAAAATGGTTTACTCACCGCATGTATAACCAATAATGTAAACTCTCCTCTCTCCAAAGCTTGTGAGTACCCTATGGAGATTGTTGTTGGACCAGAATACGTAACAGGTAGTACACGTATGAAAAGCGGTACCGCTCAGAAAATGGTCCTAAACATGATTTCAACTTCGCTGATGATTAAGTATGGTCGTATCAAGGGAAATAAAATGGTAGACATGCAACTGAGTAACAACAAACTGGTTGAACGCGGAAATCTTTATATTTCTGACGCACTCAATATTTCGATGGCAGAGGCTGCTGTTTTATTACAAAAGCACGGCTCAGTTCGGGCCGCGATTAATGCTAAGCCTTAGGAACGAGCTTTAAAATTCCTTTACCTTCAACTGAGACATAGATGTAACCATCAGGGCCTTGTTCTACATCGCGAACACGTCCTATTTCTTCGAGTAGTTTTTCGCGCTTAGCCATTTTTTTATCCTTCATGACTAATCGTTCAAGGTATTGAAAAGACAAGGATCCTATTAAAATATTTCCTTTCCAATCTGGGTAAATATCTGAATCTACATAGGCCATTCCTGAAGGAGCGATAGAAGGAACCCAGTAGTATAAGGGTTGTTCCATACCCTGCTTTTCGGTTTCATCGGTGATGCTTGTTCCACTATAATTTATACCATAAGTAATAACGGGCCAGCCGTAATTAACTCCTTTTTTGAGTTCATTCAACTCGTCACCACCTTTTGGTCCGTGCTCATGCTCCCAGATGGTTTTGTAAACGGGATGGTAAATTAACCCTTGAAGATTGCGGTGTCCGTAACTGAAAATTGCGTCTCTTGCACCTTCTTCGTTTACAAAAGGATTGTCTTCTGGGATACTACCATCGTCTTTGAGCCTGTAAACCTTTCCGCCATCTCTTTGAATATCCTGAGGATTGACGTCTCGATTTCCTCGATCTCCAATAGTAAAGTATAAATAGCCTTTATCGTCAAATACAATTCGAGATCCGAAGTGAAATGGTTTTTCTGAATTGTGCTTGCCCTTGTATAATGACGTGAGATTTTGAACTTCAGTTCCATTTAATTCTGCTCTTACGAGCTCGGTTGTTCCGCCTTCACCTAATTCACCTTCTTTATGTGATGAAGAAAAGGTGAAATAAATCCAATTGTTTTGTTCAAAATTAGGGTGAACAGCAACGTCTAACAATCCGCCTTGACCATGTATCCATACCTCTGGCATTCCACTTATTTCAAGTAGTTGATTGCCGTCATGGCGATACATTTTTCCTTTGATTTCGGTTATCAACATATCTTCATTAGGTAAAAAAGCCATTCCCCATGGTATATCAATACCACTTATATATTCAACAGCTTCGACAACTGTTTCAACGGGTAGGTCAATGCTAGTGTCTTTCTTAGAAAAACAGGACCACATGACACTTGCAGAAAAAAGGGCTACTGAAATTTTAATACTTTTTGAAATCATGAGATTAAATGTTAGAAGATTGAGCTTTAAAAATAAGTTATATCTTTTAAATTCTTAATTTTGGCCACCGAAAAAACGGGATGTGGCGCAGCCTGGTAGCGTACACGCATGGGGTGCGTGTGGTCGCTGGTTCGAATCCAGTCATCCCGACGAAATGGCTTTCTGGTAATGCCAAAACCTTGCTAATCGTATGATTATCAGGGTTTTTTATTTTTACTGTAGTCATATGATATCGTTTGAAATCACCTTTCTGGTGTGCAATTCGGTGTGCGAAGTGGTATGTAATTTGTGCTAATTTTAAGTAGCATTTAGAACTATATTGAGATGCACCAACTTTATGTATAGCACTATAACCATTTTGTTAGGTGCTTTTATTCATTATATAAGATCTCCTTTAAAACGACATCGACTTGGTCTTTAGTGAGGCCAATCCTCATGTCAGGGTGATACAATAATCTGATCAAATCACTGTCGATTGAGGTATATTTGGTTGTAGTTGTCCATGCTGACTGAAAGATGCTCTCTGGATATTTTTGTGAATCTCTAGCTAGTCCTAGTGATTGTGTTAACTCTTCACGCAAAAGATGTTTCTGTTCAGCTAGATTAGCTCTATTAATATCGACATACATCTGTCCTGATATTAATTGATTTTGATTATTAAAAAAACTGAAAATAGACCCCAATTAGAATCAATCAAATTGGCCTGATCTGGATATAATTGAGCATAGTCACTTCCACTACCGAAGAAAATATAATAATTAGATTGAGAAGAATTATTAACAATATTTATTTTAAAACCATCTGTTGCCAATTCATTGATTTCTGTTTTTATTTTTTCTAATTCATTTATTAATCCATCATTTGCTTCTCCTCCAATAGATATATTAACTTCTGAATTCCATTTTCGCGTTATTCTACTTGCATTCCCAAATTCAAAACCTAAAGCAACGTCTTTAAAATAATCAATAACATTAATTTCGTATTCGCTAAATTCCGAATCAGGTAATATTATATTTTCATCATTTTTTGAGCATGATGATAAAGCTATTAGTATAAAAAGATGTAATAAAAGTTTGTTTTTCATACCCTATATTGAGTTTTAATTCAGACTAGTGTTTCCAGATGTGTTTTTTTATTTTATAATTTTTATTAAATGAATTCAATAATACTTTCATTTAGATGCTCTGAAGATTGGACATATGCAAATACATTTACCATTTGGGCACCTATTTTTTTCTTTTCTAGTTCGGCTGTAAATGCTAAATCTAGCTTTTTACAGCCTAAGTAATTGGCCCTAAGCATTGTTTGAAATAGAATTTGTTTGTAGCAGTTATATTCGTATACATATTCATAATTAAGTCCAACTAGTAAAGCATTATAATTATTATCGTCTACATGACTAAACATTACCCCAACTAAATTTGTTTCATTTTCAGAATTTTTAAGATGTAGTTTTATAACGTCATAGTTCTTCGATTCGCACATTTTTTTAAAATACTCTATAGGTAATTTGAAAACATTAAACATAAAAGATTTGTCATAAACGTTTTCATATAATTTGTAAATCGTTTTTAGTTCCTCTTTATTTTTTGGTTTATTAAAATCTACAATGAAATAAGATTTATGTTTAAGAATTTCCTTTTTTACGCTGTAGCGATTTTTATGAGATAAAGACGACAAGTAGTCATCTACATTATTCCATTGTAGATTATTGATAACCATATTATTAGGTAATTTAAATTTTATGAAACCTTTTTCCAGCATAATTGTTTCAAGGTCATTGAGTTGGGAATCATAAAAGTCTCTAATCATTATTTTAGTGGCTTCATTATTATCTTGAATTTTAGTTAAGTTTTCTGAGAGAATTGACACTGCCTTTTTCCAATTTGGGTTATCGTAGTCAATATATACGTGATTACCTTTTGTGACTAACGATCCGGTTAATACAGTTTTTGATGTTAAATAATGGGGATTATTTTTCCTTCTCTCTTTTTCAATTTTTTTAGAGATATGTGTTTGACTAAACATATCATCCTTTGTAAGTGCTACCGTAATAAAAGTCATTAAAACAATTTGATTATCATTGTCTTTCACTTTTAAATAATAAAACTTCCAATCGTTTTCTGGAGTATTATTGTTGGTGAAAATTTTTTCCAATAATTCCAAATTGGTATAGGATAAAGTACCGTTATCTATGAATTTTTCGTTCCACTGATGTTCATCTAGATTCTTAATAGATTCATAGATTTGGCAAGTCAGGTTATCTTGTTGTACTTCTTTGTCTTTGGAGTTATCTGCTTTAAGCTCAAAATAAGGAATGCTAAAAGTTCTAGAAATTTTAGCATAACTAGTTTCATTTTCACCTATGGTTTCTGCGTAAATAGTTGAAAGAATATCAAGCATCTCATTGATTTGCTCCTTATTTAAAAAAGTATTTACCATAAATCGAATACCACTCTTTCTCATTGGTACAGCAGGAAAAGATGCAGTATTTAAGAAAAAACCTTTGTCTTTCATCTTGGCAATTATGTCATAACATATTTTTGGAAGGCCTACAGGAATAAAAAACAAAGGACTGTCTGTTTTTTGGAACTGTGGAAGATTGAGTTCATCTAGTTTGTTATTTGTGAAGCGAACTAGATCTTTTAGTTTGGATTGAATACTTAAAATATCATTAGATAGATGAAGTTTTGCTGAGGCAACAGCTGCACCTAACATTGGCGGTTGAATTGGTCCTGAAAATATATAAGTAGATCCGCAATTTCTAACTAATTTTTCTGTTTTGGTATCTGGAAAAACAACACATCCGCCAGCAGAGGCAAATGATTTATTGAGAGATACTATAAGAATTACTTTTTCTTTATTTTTTAAATGTTTGCAAACTACACCACTTCCGTTTTCACCTGTCCATCCCATTCCATGTGCATCATCTATATATAAGTGCAATTTATCGTACCGATCAAGAAGATCATCTAAAGCAGCAAAAGGAGCATAATCTCCGTACATAGAATATACGCCATCAGCAAAATACCATATCTTATCATGTTTATTGTATAAACTCTTTATTTTATGTTCTAAAGATTCCGAACAGTTATGTTTAATAATGTGTACAGGTATTTTTTTTGCTTTTAACTGTTGTACAGTCATTTGTATACTTGAATGCACCTGTAAATCTAAAATAATGGCGTCATTTTTACCGACAACAACAGGAATAGTAGCTAAATGCCCTAATGTGGTACTAGCAGTAGCAATTACGGGTCTCTTAAATATTTTACATAAATTATCCTCTAATTCTTGATATAAAGAATGAGATAAATAAGTTCTGGAAGATGAAAACTGCGTCCCGTACTTTGAAACAGCATTGATTACTCCTTGTCGAAGATTATTATGTTTTTCTAATCCCAAATAACTACAAGAGCCAAAGTTTACCATCTTGTGATTATCTATGATAATGTGACTATCTGGAATTCTAGAATTTGAAGATGTAAAATTATGAACAAGTTTTCTCTTAGTGCCCTCTTCTATAATTTGATTTAAAGTTTCAATCACTGATTTAGTTTTTTATTTTCAAGCTGACATAATTGTCATGGTAATCATTCCAATATAGTACATATTCGGAGGATTTTATTCAATACCGCTTATACCTTTTTTAAAATTCTACATGATTTCTTAGAATTAACATTTAAAGGTGGATATATTTGCCAAAAAATTTTTGAAGCGCGAATTGGGATGATTAAGGGTTTTATTTTGGATTTGGATGGTGTTATTACAGATACGGCAGAATTGCATTATCTCGCTTGGAATACTTTAGCCGAGCAAATGTCTTGGAAGTTTGATAGAACGGTCAATGAGCGCTTGAGAGGTGTTTCAAGAATGGATTCAATTCGTATTATTCAACAACACAATCAAGCTGAACTTACTGATAACCAATTATTTAAATTAGCAACTTTAAAGAATGAGATTTACGTGGACAGTCTCGATGAGTTAAGCCCAAAAGATTATTTGTCGGGGGCATTAGAACTTCTTGAAAAACTCAAAGTCCAAGGATTTAAAATTGCTTTAGGTAGCGCCAGTAAAAACAGTCAAAAGGTTTTACACCAATTAAATGCATTAAATTACTTTGATGTCATTGGAGATGGTAATAGTGTTGCCAAGAGTAAACCTGCTCCAGATGTCTTTTTGTTTGCAGCCAAACAGCTCGAATTAAAACCAGAGGAGTGCATTGTTTATGAAGATGCTCGGGCAGGAGTAGATGCTGCAAAAATAGGTGGTTTTTATACTGTTGGAATTGGACCATCAGAGAGAGTAGGACACGCGGATCTCAGATGCGATAGTATGCAAGAAGCAACGCTTGAAGCAGTACAGTCTTTTTTTGAAGATTTATTTATATAAGCTAGTAAAGACTTTAACTGCTTAAAATGCTTTACTTTGACAATCTAATACGTATTGTTTGAGGAAAAGGGTTTTCTTTTATATGCTGATTAGTACGCTTTCCTTTTCTCTGATGAATTTTGGGGTTAAGTATTTGTCGTATTTAAACTCATTTCAGTTAATTTTTTTTAGATCAATTGGGACTTTTTTGATTTGCTCAATACTTATTCGATATAAAAAAATCTCGTATTTCGGAAACAACAAAAAAATCCTTTTAGCCAGAGGAATACTAGGATTTATTGCGATGAGCTTGTTTTTTTTGGCTTTGAAATTCTTGAATCTAGGAACAGCTGTAGCCTTGAGGTATATCGCACCAATTTACGCTACTCTTTTTGCTTTGTTTATTTTGAAAGAACCGGTAGAAAAAAAGCAGTGGATTTATTTTATTGTGGCTTATGCTGGTGTTTTAATTTTGCAAGGTTTTGACTCTTCGATGAGTACACTAGGATTGATTTTGATCATGATTGGAGCCATGTTCAGTGGTTTAGTATTTATGATCATTCGTTATATTAAGCAAACAGAAAACTCATTAGTCATTGTCAATTATTTTATGGGCATATCTGTGATTATTAGTGGGATCATTTCAATTTTTTATTGGATACCACCTCTAAAAGAGCATTGGATTTTGCTTATTGCTCTAGGTGTTCTTGGTTTTTTCGGACAATTTTTTATGACCAAGTCACTTCAAATGGCTACCGCTATTTACGTTTCTCCAATGAAATATATAGAAGTGATTTTTAGTCTAATTCTAGGTGTAACTTTTTTTAATGAGATGTATACCTTAGAGAGTTTATTAGGACTAGCTCTTATTCTCATCGGTTTAATCGCTAATCTTTTCGTAAAAAAAAGATTTTGATCATACCATTATCTTAAGCTGCATTTTATTTTTGGTAGCTTTAACATCCTTCTAAATAGTATAAAAAATGAAAAGTATCAGAAAAGTAGTTTTTTTGGTCTTATTGGTTCAATTTTCTTGTAAGCCCACTATAAAAGAGGCTAAAACAGAAAAAAGTACTCCAAATTATTGGGCGTCTATCGAATTAGATTCGTTAAAAAAATTCAATTCGTTCGAGGTTTTAGGTTTATCTACAGATGATAGATTGGTTGAAATTAGTGGAATAGTTCCTTCGGTTCAAAATAAAGGAATGTTTTGGGTGCATAATGATAGTGGAGATAAGCCTCGGCTTTTTTTAGTGAACACAGCCTTAGAAGTTCAGTTTACTATCTTATTTTCAGATGAGGTTAAACATGTTGACTGGGAAGATATTACTCTTTCAACTAAGGATGCGAAAACAATGATAACTATTGCAGATATTGGCGATAACAGGGCTTTGCGAAAAAACGTGACCCTTTATCAATTTGAAGAACCAAAAATACAGACAGACAAAGAATCGATGCGTATAGACCAGGTTGAAGTCATGCATCTCAATTATGCAAAAGGACCAAGGGATGCAGAGGCCTTGGCATTTGATCCAATAGGACAAAAATTTGTTATTTTTAGTAAACGCGACAAGCAGGTTAAGGTGTATTTGTTCGAGTTTAGCCCTGGTCAAAAAGAAATTCAATCTGATTTTGAAGTGGATTTAAGTTCGCTTAATCCTTCTAGCGTATATCCCAATATGGTTACAGCAGCTGATATAAACTCAGAAGGTTGTGTGTTGTTAAAAAATTACGAAGATGTTTTTTTATTAACGAATCTTGATGATTCTTCGCTTGAAGAACTTATGCTTGCAGAGGTGAATTTTGAAAGAGTGAATTATATTCCTGAACTACAAGGTGAGGCCTTGTGCTGGGATCTTATAAACTTCAGTTATTACTGTACTTCTGAAAAGCAAGATGATGGTATTTTTTCTGGTATTCAACCTTTATTTCAATACTATTAAATCAATATACAATGCTGATAGGCTTTGAACAATAAGTCCTGCTAAAATGCAGGAGACGCTTACTAAAAATATAGTTTGGTTTAAAATGTGTTGTTGCATTTGTCTTAATATTTAAAAAAATCAAAACAAGCTAATCTTACTTATGTAGACACTAGTTAATAGAAAAAATCAATTTGATTATAAGAAGTAATAATCAAATTGATTTTTTAAAAAACAAGATAATAACCATTAATAGCTAAACCCAAAAACATAAATGAAATACTCACTAAGGCAATCGTGTGATTTGATAGATGGACAGACTTGGAATCCATAGTTTTGATTTTAATACTAAAGTAATGTCTATATCAAAACTAAGAATGTATTTCATCGAAGAATAAAATATAATCGATGAAATACATTTATACTAGATTAAAATCAAAAATTATCTGTGAAATGCGTATTGCGTTCCTTTTTTTAAGACTTTTCTAGGAGGATTGAAGCTATTTTCTTACCCCAACCCATAAAAAGTGTATATCCGTTTTCTGTTGGTTCGAAGCTGATAGAGAAGGCTTCTATATCATTATTACTATTATAAACTTTAGCTGTTGTTCTAACAAGGTCTTTGTTTTTATCGTAAGTATAGGCTCCCCAGGTGTGGATTTGTTCATTCAGGATTATTGTCCAGGAATCTTCTCCAGGGATACTAAAAAGTGAATAGGTTCCAGGGGCTACTGTTTTGTCTCCAATCTTCATTGAAGTGTAGAAAGTGATTTCAGTTGTCTCATTTGCGCCTGTTCTCCATATTTTTCCACTTGGAGCGAGTTGTGATAGATCACGACCTTTTAAATGAGGTCTTGAATAGACAATTCTTGCGTCTGGTTGTGCACTTCTTCCTTGACGGGCATAGGTTATATCCAGTGGACTTTTATCAAGTCCAGCAAAGCTTTGTGCTTGAACGCTTGTAGTAAGTCCAATGGCACAAAGGGCAAGTAGTAAGTAGTTTTTCATAATGTTTTTTTTAAAGTGTGATAAATAGAAATGTTTCCCAGATATGTCGGTTTTCTGCGGAAGTTAGACTTGACGGAAGGTAAATGTTGTGATACCCTGTTCTGAGCCGTAGGTTTTTATTTAGATTAAAATCGAATCCCATGTAAACCCAATTTTGATTTACAGAGAAAGGTCTTAACTTTTTATTGTGGACTATAAAGAGTTCGTTTAGTACAAAAGCACTTATTGGAGTATTAAATACTTCTCCCAGTGGCTTACTAACTTCAAAACGATATCTAAATCTGTTTTTAAATCCGTTAGTCCATCGATGCTCTAAACGAATCCATTGGAAAACTGAAAAGCCCTTGAAGGGAATTCGATATGATATCTGTTCCCACATATTATTTTCAATGGCTTTAGGAGCGCGACCTGAACCCTCGTAATTATAATTTTCTATATAGGTGTAACCACTACTGAATTTTATTCCGTTATTAAATTGATAATTTAGACTAGGACGAATCAATATTTGGTCTCTCTGTGCAGCAAATTTTCCTGATCTAAAATGAAATTCATTGGTAGTGCTCCATTTGCTATCGAATTTTTTGGTAATAAATATCTCATTCCAAAAACCAAAGTTGTTGTTTATATCGTACTCTTGGGCTTTTAAAGTTGTGAGTGTAAAAAGTATTGTTAATAAGCTAATACTAGTAATTTTCAATTTCATTTTTCAGACCGGATTTTTTTGTAATTGCTAAAACCTCCTTTGAGGTCATAAATTTTAAGAAACCCCATATTTTTTAATTTTTGAGCTGCGGCATTGCTACGTCCACCAGCTGCACAATAAAGGAAAACGGGAGCTGACTTATCGATTTCAGCAAATTTTTGATCAAATCGTGCAGATTGCAAAAAATCAATATGTATAGCATCTTTGATATGCTCTTGATTAAATTCTGGAGTTGTTCTCACATCCACAAGTGTTCCTTTTTGTTCTGCGAGTTTTGCCAGAAAAGGTTTAACATCTAGTTGAATAATTTCTTGTGCCGACAATGAGAAACAGAAACAAAAAACAACAAGGTAGGTGAGGAACGTTTTATTCATTCAAAATTATTTCATACAAATATAGGATAATCACAATTTTTAAGCGTAACTGTTTGACTCTATTAAATCGAAAAAACCCTCGCTAGGCGAGGGTTTTTGTATTGTGATTGTGTAAAATCTAAATAATTAGTTTCCAGCTTGGAAAACGTTAACTAGGTTAG
>MDTC01181940.1_pt1 | contig 43600 bp, 40 predicted proteins | sample 811181 | NCBI WGS metagenome assembly MDTC01 (sample SAMN05326644, study PRJNA326480) | marine metagenome | isolation source: seawater | place: Pacific Ocean: North | collected 2011 | reverse complement strand
TATCAACCACTTATGATAAATATAAAAATTTAATAGATGAGTAATGGTAGCTTCACAACTTGGTCAAATAGACCCGCCTTTCTTTTGGCTACCGTTGGTGGCGCTGTTGGTTTGGGCAATTTATGGAGATTTCCTTACATCGCAGGAGAAAATGGTGGTGGTGGTTTTGTCATAATTTATTTAGCATTTGTTTTTTTACTAGGCCTACCAATACTCTCTAGTGAAATGCTAATTGGAAGAAAATGTCACAAAAGTCCTCTTAACTCTGTTCGAGAACTTGTAGCCTCTCATAATGCTATTTCACTATGGAAATCCATTGGTTGGATGGGTGTCTTATTGCCATTTTTGGGCTTTAGTTATTATGTAGTAGTTTGCGCCTGGGCAATTGATTATCTACATTTAGCACTCCTGAACTCCTTTCAGGGGATTGATGGAACTAATTCAGCACAACTTTTTAATGAGAGAGCAAATCATCCTATTTTACAAATCTTTTTAAGTGGTTTTTTTATCTCAATGACCGTATGGGTTATAGCAAAAGGTGTGAATAATGGAATTGCTAAAATGTCTAAGATACTTATGCCTTTATTATTTGTTCTTATTTTAATTTTAGTTATATATGGCATGATCCAAGGTGAGTTCATTCAAGCGCTAAATTTTCTTTTTAGCCCAGATTTCAGCAAAATCAATACTCAATCAATTATCATGGCACTTGGTCAAGCTCTGTTTTCACTAGCAATTGGTACTGGTTTAATTATGACCTATGGAGCTTATATGCCAGACCATTATTCAATTAAGGAATCGGCAGCAATTGTTTGTATTGGAGATACATTAATTGCACTCTTAGCGGGACTAGCAATATTTCCTATTGTTTTTGCAAACAATCTCAACCCCGGTGAAGGACCAAGTTTAATTTTCATTACACTGCCAATTGCTTTTGGTGGTATGCCTGGAGGTTACCTAGTGGGTATTCTTTTTTTTATTTTATTAATTTTTGCTGCCTATACTTCCACAATGGGCATGTTGGAACCTATTGTTGCTTGGTTAGAAGAAAAATACCCAGGTAAAAGGAAAATGTTAAGTATAATCTCTGGGTTTACTATCTGGATTTTTGCACTTGGATCGGTTTTATCGTTCAGCACCATCGCTGATGTTAAACCACTTGAGTTTCTTGGTATTGAGCGTAACTTTTTCGGTATAATAGATTATACGGTAGCTAATTTATTACTACCCATAAACGCCTTATTAATCGCCGCTTTCTCAGGCTGGGTAATTAAAAATTCATTAATGAAGGAACAGTTTTCTCAAGATTCGTCCAGTTGGCATATATATTGGCGCTTCACAAACAAATTTATTGCCCCAATTGCTATTGGTATAGTTTTAATTGATTTAACGTTAGCTTAAATACTCTTCTTTTAATAAATATTTTTGTTGGGTAATGCGATCTCAAGCAACTCAATATCTTTTGATAGCTCATTAAAACGATATGAAGTTGCGGCAGGAATAGAAAATGCCTCCCCCTCCCTTAATTCAATGATATCACTGTCAATCTCAATAATAAGATTACCAGCTAAGATAAAGTAAAATAGAAATTCTTTGTGATGTGTCAATAATTTAAATTTTATTTTATTTTTGCAAGTTAAAGCGAAGACTGAAACCTCACCACCAGTTGCACTTAAAATACCTATATCTCTAGCATTAAAACCATCCTCCCTAATGTTCATAATGTTTTTAGCATCATCTTTTTTATGGAAGACAAATTTTTGGCCACTAAAATCACGATCTGGTCGTAATTTTAGTGTAGGTAAGCTCATTTCATGATCAACTAGGGTTTTGTGCTCAGCTGGACTTCCCACCTCAATCACTTCAAAATGATCTGAGCACTCTAATACTTGATGCCTAATATGAGGTGGCTGAAGCACACAATCACCTGCCTTCATAATAAATGGCTCACCTTGATCTTCATAAACAGCTTTCACCCAACCTTTATGGCAATATATCAACTGAAAACGAATATGATGATAATGTACATAATCTGGAACTGGACCACCCTTTTCTATCCGAATATGAGATGCAATGAAACGGCCACCTAATCGACTTGGAATAAGATCTCGGTATTGCATTCCCGCTCTTCCATTAATCCAATCATCCTTATTCATGAGTTTCTGAACAACTACTTTATTTTGCAGAGGTGGCATGACCAATTCATCATTACAATTAATCTCATTACTCTTAAACTCTAACCTCACTCCATTTGGAGCCTGCATAGATAAATTTCCTGAGATTAAAAATTCTTCGTCATCACTTACTAAGTAAATTGTTATATCAGTATCATGATCACTCTGGGTTAAATGAATAGTTAGTCCATAACCAATCAATATTGCATAGCGTGGTGAGTCCGCTGGATAGATCAACTTTAACTTAAAACCAGCCTCCTTATTAAAGAACACCAAATTCTGATTAAATTCTTTACAATTTAATAAAATTGCACCAGAAATATTGCCATCAGTACTTAGCATAGTGAGTTCAAAATTTAAAATTATCCATTAACTCTGAGGAGCTTTGAAGGAAATTACTCAACATTTACCCTGCGACCTGTAATAACTCCTGCCATGATTGAGCCATTAACATTTAATGCAGTTCTAGCCATATCTATGAGAGGCTCTATGGATATCAACAAGGCTACCAATACAACAGGAAAACCCATTGCAGGCAGGACGACCAGAGCCGCAAAGGTAGCACCACCACCCACACCTGCTATACCAAATGAACTGATAGTAACTACCGTAACCAAAGATAGAATAAAGGTCGGATCCATTGGGTTAACTCCCATTGAAGGTGCGATCATCGCGGCCAGCATAGCAGGATAAATGCCAGCACAACCATTCTGTCCAATAGTAGCACCAAGAGAAGCAGAGAGATTGGCTATTGATTGAGGAACCTTTAATTTATCCACTTGAGTATCTACATTTAGGGGAATTGTTGCTGCTGAGCTCCTTGAAGTAAATGCAAAGGTTAAAACTGGCCAAATATTCTTAAAGTATTGAACCACGTCTACTCCATTCATTCGAAGTAACATAGAATGAACAATAAACATAACTAATATTGCAAAATATGAAGCTAGTACAAAGCTAATCAAATCAAGAATATCTCCAGCATCTGAGCCAGCTACGACTTTTGTCATTAAAGCTAAAATTCCATAAGGAGTTAACAGCATAATCATCCTGACTAATTTCATTATTATGGCTTGGGTTGTGTCAATAAATGCTGCAATTGGCTCTGCCTTCTCTTGATCTTCTTTCGCTACCATTAATGCGGCAACCCCGAATAGAATACCAAAAATTACCACAGCAATTACAGAGGTTGGTCTTGCACCTGTTAAATCTGAGAATATATTAGATGGAATGAATCTCACAAGCATATCTGCAAGCCCTAGGCTCGCAATCGATTCTTGCCTAGTTGTTAATGAATTGGCACGGGAGAGTTCTCTAGCGCCTTCAGTAAGTCCATCCATTGATAACCCAAATAAATTAGAAACACCTATTCCTACCAGAGCAGATATCATAGTTGTTCCTAGGAGGATCAGAACTACAGAGAAACCAACTTTTCCCAAAGAAGCTACATCTTTCATTTTAACCACAGCCGCTATCATCATCGTCAGCACTAATGGCATAATCACCATTCTTAGGAGATTAACGTAACTTGAGCCAATGACGTTTGTCCAAACAAGCGTCTCCTGAATAACCACACCTTGATTGGAATAAATAACTTGAAGAGCTAATCCAAAGAAAACTCCGAGAAATAATCCAAGAAGAATCTGCTTTGATAATGTAAGCCCTGCCTGCATTTGACGTGCTATAAACAATATCAATAAGGCAAAAACAAAAATATTTATAATAACTCCTAGCATAGATTTCTCCTTTATTTTGGTTCATCTAAACATGTTATTAGCCGCAGTTAAAGTATACTAAACAAAGTTTTTACATAACGTACCTAAATAACATATCAAATGAGATTAACCATATTGATGATAAAATCAAAATAATGATTTAATGGAGATAATAAATGCCCGTACTACCTGACTTTAAACTTGAAACATTTTTTTCAGAATGGGAGTTCAATGCCAAATATCATATGTGTGCATCAGATATGGAATCAATGACACTAAATGACTTAATGAGCCTCGGGACAGAGCAAGATCAGGAAGATTGGCATAACCTTAATTTTAAATATATTGAGACTTATGGATCTCCAAAATTAAGAACTGCAGTTGCAGCTACATATTTAACTCAAAAATCAGAAAATATTTTAGCCTTTGCTGGAGCTGAAGAGGGACTTTTTGTGGCCATGCATTGCATTCTGAGTAAAGATGATCATGCAATCATTATTACTCCAAATTATCAATCTGCAGAGACTGTTCCTGCCTCCATATGTGAGGTTACAGGTGTTGGGCTTGAAGACAATGATAACTGGAACCTCAACCTACAAAAAATCAAAGATGTCATCCAACCTAATACAAAATTAATCTCTATCAATTTTCCTCATAATCCAACTGGTAAAATCATATCTAAAGAGACGCTTGATGAATTAATTGTTATAGCAAGACAACAGAATATTTATTTATTTAGTGATGAGGTATATCGCTTAATGGAGAGAGATGCTAATAAAAGATTACCTCAAATAGCTGATGCTTATGAAAATGGAATTTCATTAAATGTAATGTCTAAAGCTTATGGCTTACCGGGACTTAGGATTGGATGGATTGCATCTCAAGATTTACAATTATTGGATAAGATGGAGAAAATGAAACATTATCTTTCTATTTGTAATTCATCACCCAGTGAATTTTTAGCAGTAGTCGCATTAAAATCAGGTGAACAAATATTATCAAGAAATCGTAAAATCATCGAAGATAACTTAAAGCTCCTTAATCCATTTTTTGCACAAAATAATAGCTTATTTGAATGGAAAGTTCCTGATGGAGGATGCATTGGTTACCCAAAATATCTTGGAAAAGAAGGCGTTGTTTTATTCTGTGAGCACTTAATAAAACATCATGGAATTATGTTATTACCTGGAAATATATATCAATCAGCTATAGGTCCATCACCAAAAAATCACTTTAGAGTCGGTTATGGAAGACTGGGAATGAAAGAAGGTCTTATAAAACTTCAAGAAGTATTATTGTAGTAGCTCATTGTATTAACTGGATCTAGGCACTCTTATTCGATCCACTAAATCATAAATCTTTTCAGGCGGTTTTTTGGTTGAATGAGATACAACTATGGCAACTATTATATTTAATAGCATACCAATAACACCAATACCCTCAGGCGAGATACCAAATAACCAGTTGCTTGTTACATTCTCACCCCATGGTGAACCCACCCATTTAAGAAAAAGACCTTTAAAATATTCAATATATCCGTATGTGAATAACAGACCTGTTACCATTCCTGATATTGCACCATATTTGTTTATTCTTTTGTAAAAGATACCTAAAAAAATTACTGGAAATAGTGAGGCAGCAGCAAGACCAAAAGCAAAGGCTACTACTTCTGCAACCCAGCCAGGAGGATCAAAGCCTAGATAACCTGCTATCAAAATAGCAATAGCCGCTGCACATCTACCAACAACTAATTCATTCTTCTCTGATATATTTGGATTTATTAACCCTTTCACAAGATCATGTGAAATTGATGATGAAATTACCAGTAAAAGTCCAGCAGCAGTTGATAAAGCTGCAGCAATTCCTCCAGCGGCAACTAATGCAATGACCCAATCAGGTAATCCAGCAATTTCTGGATTAGCCAAAACCACGATGTCGCGATCTACCTTCAATTCATTACCTTGCCAGCCATAAGCAGCAGCATTATCAACAAAATCTGGATTTTGATCATTGTAAAATTGAATTCTACCATCCTTATTTTTGTCTTCGAATTCAACTAAGCCTGTTTGTTGCCACCTAATCATCCAATCAGGACGGCTTGCATATAATAGATTACCCTCTGTACTACCAATAGTTCCTGGCTGAACAGTATTTATAAGATTGTAACGAGCCATTGAGCCAACTGCTGGTGCAGTTGTGTACAAGATAGCGATAAATAATAACGCATATCCAGCTGAGGTGCGTGCATCTCTTACTGTTGGCACTGTGAAAAAACGGACAATAACATGTGGCAAACCAGCGGTACCCACCATTAAAGCCAATGTGATACAGAATATATCTATTGTTTCTTTCTGACCAGAAGTATAAGCATTGAAACCAAGCGCAGTCACAATTTCATCTAATTTATCCAATAGTCCTGATTCTGTGCCACTAATATTCCCGCCAAATGCCAATTGAGGGATAGGATTTTCAGTTATTTGAAGAGCAATAAAAATAGCAGGAACTGTGTATGCAAAAATAAGTACGCAATACTGAGCAACTTGAGTGTATGTTATTCCTTTCATGCCTCCTAGAACCGCATAAACAAAAACTACACTCATGCCTATCAATAAACCTATTGATACATCTACTTCAAGAAAACGTGAAAATACTATACCAACCCCACGCATTTGACCTGCCACATAGGTGAACGATATAAAGATTAGACACAAAACCGCTACGATTTTTGCAGTTTTTGAATAATAACGCTCACCGATAAATTCAGGAACTGTGAATTTACCAAATTTTCGTAAATAAGGAGCAATAAATAATGCTAAGAGGACATACCCACCCGTCCATCCCATTAGATAGACTGATGCATCATAGCCTGAAAAAGCAATAAGTCCCGCCATTGAGATAAACGAAGCAGCACTCATCCAATCTGCCGCTGTAGCCATTCCATTTGCCAATGGAGAAACTGATTTTCCAGCTATATAAAACTCACCAGTAGTAGCAGCTCTAGACCAAATAGCTATTGCAATATAAATCACGAAAGTTGAACCAACCACAAGGTAAGTAAGTGTTTTTAAGTCCATAAATTACTTAATCCTCACTTACCTTAAATTCTTTATCAATTCTATTCATACTCCATGCATAATAAAAAATCAGACCAACAAATATATATATTGAGCCTTGTTGTGCGAACCAAAAACCTAATTTAAAACCACCAATCTGAATTTCATTTAATTGATCAACATACAAAATACCCATCCAATATGATGAAAAAAACCAAACTAATAAGCATTTTAGTAATAATCTGAGATTCGCTTTCCAGTAATTGGAATGTCGTTCATTCGTCATGATAAAGTAAGCCTTATAAAATGTTATGAGTAATTTAGCAGACTAATCAACAATATTCACGGTAGAATCCAACAAATATGAATTTAAGATTATGATAATAACTAAGCCAGAAAAAAAATTTATTACAGTTCACAATAAAAAGATGGCTTACCTAGAAATGGGTCAAGGGCATCCTATTGTATTTCAGCATGGTAATCCCACTTCTTCCTACTTATGGCGCAATATCATGCCCCACCTAGCTCAATATGGGCGATGCATAGCAATAGATTTAATTGGAATGGGTGATTCAGATAAATTGGAGAACAGTGGTCCAGAAAAATATCTTTATGAGGAGCACAGAAGATATCTATTCAATGCATGGGAAAAACTTGGTATTGATAAAGAAATTACATTTGTACTTCATGATTGGGGCTCTGCTTTAGGTTTTGACTGGGCCTGTCAGCATCCAGAAAAATTAAAAGGTATTGTTTATATGGAAGCTCTCGTTAGGCCAGTTTCATGGGATGAATGGCCAGACTCTGCAACAAATATATTCAAAGCTTTTCGTTCAGCTTCTGGTGAGGATTTGATTTTAAATAAAAATATATTTATAGAAGGAGTTCTACCTAATTCAATTATCAGGAAATTAAGCACTGAAGAAATGGATGTTTACCGAGAGCCATTTCTTCATTCAGGTGAAAATAGAAGGCCCACCTTAAGCTGGCCAAGAGAGCTTCCCATTAATAATGCACCTGATAATGTTGTAAAAATAGTTGATAACTATTCAAAATGGCTTGCAAATTCAAACATACCCAAATTATTCATTAACGCAGATCCTGGATCAATTTTAGTAGGTGCTCAAAGAGAGTATTGTCGGACATGGAAGAACCAAATAGAGGTTACCGTGCCAGGAAAACATTTCCTGCAAGAAGATTCTCCTGATGCCATCGGAAATAGCATAAGCAAATGGCTGAAAGACCTATAAGGTAATCCTATTCATGTAATTTTTCTAATTAATTTCCTCATCAACGGTAAGTTAATAAATCATCAGGTAAGTGTGAAACATCATTAAATTGATCTAGTGAAAAGCGTGACCCAGAAAAAGTATACTTAGTAACTGAGGAATTATAGATACGCCAATTCAATTCAGCAGCCTTTATTTGCGGTGACTCAAGTGCGGTTTGAAGGCTTACACCAATTGGACCGCCAGAAGTAAAGACACCTATTAATTCATTTTTTTTCGCACTCATCATAATTTCACGAAGCGTATTTCTGATTCTATCACTCCATTCATTCCATGTTATAGATAAGCCAATATCACTGCCATGACCTTGCACCCAATGCTCTAAAATTAGTTCAAATAATTTTTGGAAGTAACGGTGGCGATCAGATTCCTCACTCGCATTATTGCAACTCTTAAAAAGCTTCGCAGCCTCATCATTATTGTCTATAAGATGTTTTCCCAGTGTTGTCATAATTTCTTCGGCAGGATATTCATTTAGCCCTGTATGTATTTTAATTTCAGGAAATGAAACATTTTTATCAGCATACTTTTTGGCCACAATTTCAGCAGTATCTCTCTGTCTAACTAGATCACCCGAGTACACTGTATCAAAAATTATGTCTTTTGAAGAAAAATTATCACCCAGCTCTAATGCCTGATTTTTTCCCATATCTGAGAGCTGATCATAGTTGTCCGATAAAAAACTAGCTTGTCCATGTCTTATTAAATACAAACGACTCATTATTTGATCTTTACCACCTATTAATTGATAAAATTTTTTTCATCGGTTATTTTGATCTAATATAAGCATAAATCAGTATCAGATTAAACTTATTATTTAAATCCAAAAAAAAGAACATGCCGAGGGATAACATGATTATTGAAAAGATATGGACAGGAAATGCTTATAGAAATTTTAATTATCTTATTGTATGTCCAGATACTGGTGAAACATTAGCTATCGACCCTCTTGATCATCAGCAATGCCTAAATATAGCTAATGAAAATAACTGGAAAATAACTCAAATTCTGAATACTCATGATCACTGGGACCATATCGGAGGAAACAAAGCAATTGTTAATGCAACCTCCGCAAAAATAATTGCCCATGCTAATGCAAAAGATCAGATTCCCAATATGGATAGAGGTGTAACTCATGGTGAAATAATTAAGGTAGGAAAATCTATTGATTTAGAGTGCCTAGATACTCCTGGGCATACCATGAGTCATGTTTGTCTGCTATCACATACCGATACACCTGCGCTTTTCAGTGGTGATACTCTCTTCAATGCTGGTGCGGGTAATTGTCATAATGGAGGAGATCCGCAAGAGCTTTATAAAACATTTGCAGATCAACTAGATAGACTGCCATTACATACAGAAATCTTTCCTGGTCATGACTACTTGATCAATAACTTAGCATTTACCTTAGATAGGGAACCTGAAAATAAATTTGCAGAAAAATTACTTATAGCACACAAAGGAAAAGATCCAACTACAATTGTTACTACTATTGGTGAAGAAAAAAATATCAATGCTTTTTTTCGCCTTCAAAACCCAGGTATTATTGAAAAATTACGCGAATCCTTCAAAGATCTTGACTTACATCCATCACCAGAGACAGTTTTTTTAAAACTTAGAGAATTGAGAAATCACTGGTAGATATAATAAAGTAACTCAAAGGGTATTAAAAAAAATTTAATCAAAAACCAAGTCTAGACTCAATATCAAAGAGTAATTTTACCTGCTTATTATCAGGACTCATAACATTCCTAGATGCGAGCCAGAGCCAATAAATAGCATCATATATATATTTTTGAATCACTAATTCTTCATACTGTTGCTTTGTGTGACCATCAAAATATTCATCCAAAATAGTTTGTTCCTGAGATTTATTTAGCCTATGGCAGCAACTTAGTGAGGCAATATCAAACATTGGATTATTGTCACTAGCGTACTCCCAATCAATTATAAATAATGGTTTAAATCCAATAATATTTGAAACTACAACATCGTTATGACAACAGCATTGGGCTTCTGTTACCCCATGTTGCTCAATAAATGTAAGACATTTTTTGCTATAACTAACATATTCTGATCTTGAATGAATATTAGTAAAATAATTGCTGGCAATCACTTTTGGTTCAAAAGGAGAACCAACTTTTGGTAAGGAATGAATTTTGCGAAAAAGTTGAGCTAATAATTTTAATTTTTTTCTATCCTGGAGATCTTCTTCAACCCATTGCTTGGTATCTAGAAATAAAGTAATCAAAATATTATCTTCACTATTTTTATATATTATCTCAGGGGAAATACCTGCAGCGATTGCATTCTCTAATATGATTAATTCACGGCCTCGATCAATTTTGAAAGATTCAGTATGCTTTGCATTAACCCTTAAGGCATAAGCATGTTTATTTGTTATCAATTTGAACGATTGATTTGTTAAGCCAGCCAGTGGCTCAATAGATTTAACTCTATTCGAGATGTTATCTGGTATTAAAGCCAAGATGGATTCGTATTGCATCAAATCATCTGTTTATTGTAACTGCGTTTCCAGGAGGCCATTCCAAAAGGAATGAGTAAAATATAAACCATAAACAATATTGCTGTTGCTTCCAATTCACGGGACCAATATATCACCATAGAAAATAGATCAATTATTAACCAATACCACCAATTTTCAAGTACCTTAAGAGCTACTAGATAAGTTGCCCAGATCGAGAAAAAAGTAGTCATTGAGTCCAAATATGGATAACTGGCATCACTATATATTGTCAGATAATAACCGCTAATAATAGAAATTAAGATTATTAAAATAATTGTAAAAATGTGGATCCTTAAACTCCATACTGTAATGCTTATGCCAGTTGGATATCCCTTTTTAGCTGACCATGAATACCAACCATAGATAGCCATCAGAAAATAAAATACGTTAAGTAAAGACTCCATATATAATTTTGCCTCAAAAAATACAAAGACATAAATCAAGGTGCTTATAGCCGCACATAACCAACATAAGATATTTTGACGAATTGCCAAAATAAGATATAAGAGAGCTAATACAACAGCAAGAATTTCCATGATATTAATTTAATACTGAAATCTTAATTTGAGATTGGATTATTTAGTATTTTTATAGCAAAAACAGACTTGTCATGATTCCTAAAAGTTTCTTTTATTTCTTGATTTAATAATTTCATCACTAGATCGTATTCACCTTTTATTTGAGTACTCATAGAATTGGTTATTACTGTTAATGATGGGTGCTTATTAAGACGAGTAATAAAATCACTGATTGGAGGAATAAAATTTTTATCTAAAGGATACAAACTTATATCAACGGCTACTATCATAAAATTTAAAACCTCATATCAAAAGTTAAACCAATTTGGCGTGGGTCACCAAGTCGAGTATAAACCGCACTTGGAAAATCTGGAGGTTCATTACCAAAATAAAAGCCACGAACACTAAAATCTCTATCTGTTAAATTTTTACCCCACAACTGAATCGACCAATTATCTTTTTCGAAGCCAAGGCGTGCATTTATCAATTCAAATGCGTTGGATTTCTGATTATGACTAACATCAAAATAAAACTCATCACTAGCAGATGCAGACATCATCATAAATATTCCAGAGGGATAGCGATATTCCCAACCAGTACTCATGGTATATGTTGGTGCATGAGCCGCATCTCTGTTATTTAGATTGGTATCAGGACCAATATATTGCTCAATTTTAGCTCGAAGAAGTCCAGCATTATAATATAATTCTAATCTGTCATTAGGAGTCCAACGAGCTTCCACCTCAAATCCGATTGATTTACCTTTTGCAGCGTTACCTGTGAAGAAAATAAATGATGATGGATCATTGGCATATAATTGCATAGATGTCCGAATTTGCTGATCTTCACGACGATTATAAAAGAGTGAGCCATTAAATCTGATTCGCCCTGCATCCCAAATTGATTTAATGCCAACTTCTAAATTTATCAATTTTTCTTGGTTAAATTTACGTTGATTCTTTGGAACAACTCCTAAATTAAAGCCCCCAGCCTTATAGCTTTGCGATAATGTAATATATCCATTAGCATTATCAGAGATGTTGTGCATATACGTAACATCTCCTCCAGTCATAAATTCACTGGGTCCAATATCTAGGTTTTCCGTATCATTATAGTCTACGCTTCTATTTTCCATTCTTAGACCAAATGTTAATAAACCTAATGCATTAACATTGAAATTTAACTGGCCAAATGATGATAAGCTTATTGCAGAATATTTACTTTCAAGAGAAGTGTTTAGAGAGTCTTGATAAACGTATATAGGGTCATTGTATATACCAGTATTTTTTGTAATCAAATCATCATCTAGTTTTGATAAATGTAAGCCAAATAGCCATTGTGATGCATTGATGAATGAATTGGTCTGATCCGTTGAAATAAATCTAATTTCTTGAGAAATAGTCTGTCTTTTTCGATTATTTTTTGTCTCATAATCATAGGTAATTGGAGCCCATGCTTTGTCATTACCCCAATCTGCATCATAAGAAAAATCAATTTTTGAATGCGCTAATGATGAAATTAATTCAACTGTATGAGAATTAAATGCGGTATAAACAACCTTCATTGAGGCTCCACTACTTTGCTGAGTATCTTTTCCTGGTTTGTCAGATAACATTGTCATGGAATTATCGATAGAAAAAGCATCATAACCATTATCAATATCAACAAACATTGTAGTTAAATCAAAAAACCAATCATCAGCCAAATTCCAAATTAGCTTCCCTCTTAATGAAGTTTCTTTTCTTTGATTGGTATTCTTTCGATTCAAAAATGTATTATCACGAAATCCATCACTTTGATGACGATGCATACTGACACGATACTTTGCATTGTTAAATATATCTACTGGGCCTCCAAAAGCCAGTCCAGCAGCGCTTTCATTATCTTCAGCCACTCTTAATTGAATTTTACTAGAAAAATCTTCAGTGGGAGTAACACTTTGCATATAGATTAGACCTGCAAGCGCGTTTGCTCCATATCTTCCACTTTGTGGTCCACGCAATATCTCAATTTGCTCAATATCAAATAGGGTTGCAATAGAACCAATGCCACTGTAATCGATATCATCAATCAAAAAACCAACAGAAGGATTGGGGGCACCTTGATATTGTTCTAATTCACCTATACCTCTTATTTGAAAATAACGAGGACGATTTCCATCTCCAGACCAATTTAGATTAGGGATATTATAGATAAGATCTTGAAAATGCTGTGTTGAAGATTTCTCAATAAAAATTTTATCCAAAACACTAATACTTGATGGGATATCAAGTTCTGATCTTGCTCTAAAGTCAGCTGTGACAGTAATCTCATCAATAGTTTCTTGAGCAAAGACCGAGCTCACCAACAATATACAAAAAATGAATAGAGTAGTGAGTGATATCACAGAATCTAATCTGACCATATTATATATCCTCTTCCTACGCCGGCATTATCCGGGTCAGGTTCTAAGGGTTCTCGTTAAAATATTTCACATGAAATATCACGAATCTCAGATCCAATGGATCACCCCTGATGGAATATGGATCTTAAACAGAATAAATAATATTTTCAATAAGAATTAGGGCTCTAAACGTTTAATTAAACTTGATGTGTCAAATCGTTTACCACCATTACTCTCAATTTCTTTGTAGTATTCATTTACTAATGCAGTTACTTTTATATTTGCTGCTACTCGATTAGCTTCGTCCAATGCAATTTCAAGATCTTTGCGCATCCATTCAACTGCAAAACCAAATTCGAATTCATCATCTATCATGGTTTGCCAGCGATTTTCCATTTGCCAGGATTGGGCTGCCCCTTTTGAAATGGCATTAATTACGGCTTTAATATCCAATTTTTCACGTTTAGCAAAATGCAATCCTTCTGCTAAGCCTTGAACTAGACCAGCAATGCAAATCTGATTAACCATTTTTGCTTTCTGGCCTGAGCCAACCCCTCCAATTAATGTACAAGCTTTTGCGTAATTATCCATTACAGGTCTGACCTTAGAGAAGACTACTTTCTCACCACCAACCATAATGGTCAATTGTCCTGATTCAGCACCTGCTTGTCCACCAGATAAGGGTGCATCTACAAAAGAACCTCCTGCTTTATTTATATGCTTATCCAGTTCTTCTGCTAGAACAGAGGATGCAGTCGTATGATCAACGATGATAGCTTTATTTTTGAGACTATGAATTGCACCATTCGATCCTAATATAACTTCTCTCACATCATCATCATTGCCTACACAAGTGAAAATAATATCGGCATCTTTTGATGCTTCTTGCGGAGAAAGCGCATAACTCCCATTGAATTCCTCACACCATTTCATAGCTTTACTTTTGGTGCGATTAAAAACAGTAACTTGGTAGCCAGCTTTTGCAAGAAAACCCGCCATGGGATAACCCATTACCCCCAATCCAATAAAAGATAATTTCATCAAATTAATCTCTTTAGTAGTAAAATATATTTAATCACCATTAAATCCTGGTTCTCTTTTCTCAATGAAAGCTCTAACTCCTTCTTTAAAGTCATTTGAATCTATTAATTTCTGTTGAACTGGCACTTCCATATCATAAGTTTCAGACCAAGAGTGGCTCGCAGCATATCTCATTATTTTCTTAGTAGCTGTAACTGATAATGGGGCTCTTTTAGCAATATTCTTTGCCCAAATTAATGTCTCTGAAAAAAGATTTTCTGCTGGAACACACTTATTGGCCAAACCATTATCAACACAATATTCCGCACCAATTCTCTCAGACTCAATACATATTTGAAAGGCTTTGCGATAACCAAGTTGATGTACCAAGAACCAGTTCATTCCTCCATCAGGAGCCAATGAAATGGAAGTGAAAGGAGCTAGCAGAAAAGCATCATCACTCATAATCATGAAATCACAACACAATGCGAGTGACAAGCCAATACCTGCAGCAGAACCATGCACAGAAGCAATAACAGGAATATCAATATTACTAATTAAATCAAAAATTGGACGATACTCCCTGTTAAGTACTTCTTCGAGTGATTTATGCGCATCTTCAGTATTTTTTAGATCAGCGCCAGCACTAAAATTTTTCCCATTACCTTTAATTATGATTACTCTAGTATTATTCGCCGACGCGGCTCTTTTTAGTCCATATAGCAACTCAGATCTTAATTGCGCATTGAAGGAATTCATTGCTTCTGGTCGATTTATACTAATTATAACCACTGATTCTTCTTGCATGTAATCTATAGTTTTAAATTGTTCATTCTCATTTTTTAATATCATTTTTAAGTACCATTCTTTTTTATATTTTTGAATTCAAAAAATCTGGTCTACTACCTGATAATGAGGATTTAACCGCTTCCATTTGATTGCTTTTACCCATTAATTGCAATTGTAATTGTGCTTCGAGGGAAAGTGAAAACTGATCATTTTTATGCCATGTTTGATAAAATAATCGCTTAATAGATCGAATGGCATCTGGTGATTTATTTGCGATTTTTTTAGCTAATACTCTGGCCTTTTCCAGAGGATTTTTTTCAATAGCAGTGATTAAGTTTTTATCAAAAGCGTCATTTGCATTTAGAATATCAGCCGTCATTGCCATTTCTAATGCTTTATCGAGACTCATTAAATAAGGCAAAGATGTAGTCATCGCCATATCAGGGATGATGCCCCATTTAATTTCCATAATTGATAGCTTAACATTGTCTCGGGCATAACGAATATCTGCACCTAGAGCAATTTGAAGCCCACCCCCATAAACTGCACCATGCAATACTGCAATTACTGGCACAGGTATCTCACGCCAAACATAAGCAGCACTTTGATAGTAATTAGCTAAAGAAGAATCTCGAGGTTTCATTCTTTCATTAAATTTATTAGCTAAACTCTCGTCTGCAAACATTGATAAATCAATTCCAGCACAAAAACTATCTCCTGCTCCATGGAGGATGACCGCTCTAATTGTATTATCTTGGGATATCTGATCACCTATCTTAAGGATTGCTTCGAACATTTCGTGATCCAAAGCATTATGTTTATCTGCTCGATTTAACTCAACCTCAGCAATGTTATCTTCAATTGAAAAAATGATTCTCTCATTCATTGTCCACCCTAAACACTTTTTTAAAAATTAGTTAATAGTTTATATCATACCCTTACTTTGGCAGCATAACTGGAACCTATTTTTGCCAATGGTTCAACTGCTTTTACAATCCTCATGGCCTCTGAACTGACTGCTGTACCGTCTCTTACTCTGCCAGCAATACCTTGTAAAATTGCAGCAATACGAAAAAAATTATAAGCAGAATAAAATTCACGATTAGGTAATCCTTGAGATCTACCTGTTCTTTCGCAATATAATTCAATGTATTTTTCTTCATCAGGAATGCCCAGTTTTTTGAGATCTCTCCCATATAAGCCAGAATTACCAATTCCTATATCAGGCATCTGCCATGCCAATAAATTATAAGTAAAGTCTCCTAAAGGATTACCAATTGTGGATAATTCCCAATCCAATACACCAATTATTTTGGGTTCTGTAGGATGAATTATTAAGTTATCTAAACGATAGTCCCCATGAACAACAGCAATTGAATCTTCTTTGGGAATATTTTCTGGTAACCATGAAATTAAATAATCCATCTCAGGAATAGACCGCATTTCTGATGCTCTATACTGCTTCGACCAGCGTGAAACTTGACGACTAAAATAATTACCAGTTTTACCAAAATCCAATAAGTCCAGTGTCTTATAATCATAATTATGAAGTTTTGCCAAAATTCTATTAAGGTCGTCATACACAGCCATTCTTTCATCATTGTTAATTTGTGGTAGATTAAGATCCCAGAATATACGCCCCTCTATGAACTCCATCACATAAAATTCAGTACCAATAATTGCATTATCATTACAGAATAAATATGGTTTTGGTACAGGAAATTTCATTTTATTTAAAGCAGAGATGACACGATACTCACGGTCAACTGCATGGGCAGATTTAAGTAAGTTACCAGGAGGCTTCTTTCTTAGGACATATTTTTTATCTGGTGTTTTCAATAAATAAGTAGGATTAGACTGACCACCCTTAAATTGCTTTATATCGAGAGGCCCCTGATAATCAGTTAGATAAGAACAAAGAAACTCATCCAATCGACATAAATCCAGCTTATGAGTCTCGATGACATCTTTTGTACCTTCAAATCTTTTCTGACGATCACTCATTTTAGTAATTTAATCCAAGAAAAAATCAGGCACAAGTTCAACACCTGGTTCCATGGAATAATGCTCAAGATCCTCAATGCCAGCATCAATTAGAATTTCATCATCTATACAAAAATGGCCAGTGAAGTTCGTGCTTTTTTTAGTCAAAATAATATAAGCAGCATCAGCCATAATTTCTGGCTTTCGTGAGTGCCTTATCATTTCATCACCACCCAGTAAATTCTTCACAGCAGCGGTTGCAATTGCGGTTCTGGGCCACAAAGCATTAACTGCAATCCCCTGCTCTTTAAACTCAGCCGCCATTCCTAAAACGCACATACTCATTCCATATTTAGCTATTGTATATGCGCTATGAGATCCAAACCAACGAGGATTTAAATTTAATGGTGGTGATAAATTGAGAATATGAGGATTCTCTGATTTAGTTAAATATGGAATACAAGTTTGTGAAACCAAAAAAGTACCCCTAGTGTTAACTTGCTGCATTAAATCAAATCTCTTCATGGGAGTTTGCATGGTCGGCGTCAAAGAAATAGCACTGGCATTATTAATACAAATATCGATGCCTCCAAATTCTTCTACTCCAGCTGCAACAGCCGACTGAACCTGTTCATCTGAACGTATATCACAAATTACAGGCAAAGCTTTTCCCCCTGCCTCTCTGATTTCATCAGCAGCGGTATAAATTGTACCCGGTAAAGTCGGGTGCGGCTCAGCCGTCTTTGCCGCAATAATAATATTTGCTCCATCCTGAGCAGCTCGTTTTACAATCGAAAGTCCTATACCTCTACTACCACCTGAGATAAAAATTGTTTTATCTTTTAAATTAGTCATTGTCGTCCTTTTAATTATTTTGATTACTCTGCTTCAAGTTCAGTCCAAATATTTTCTATCCACCCTTTTATTTCTAGAGCCTCTTCCCAACGATCAGATAATTCCTTTTGATGTTTATCAGTTATAGCATATGGTCTTGGTCCTAACTCACATAGAAATATTAAGGTAGCATCCTCATTATTTCTTTTTCGCCACATTCTAATTCCATCTTTCCACCAAATCATGAATTGCTCAACCCACTCTTTGTGCTGAGGAAATTGAATCTGTATTTGAATCTGCTCTCGATTTGCAACTCGCCCCTGAAAACAGTCAGAACGTTCAAGTACATTATCAATATATCTTTTATCTCGCTCAGGTAATGGCAATCTTAGCTCTCTATCGATAACAAAATGGGATAAATCTGCACATAATCTCATTTCTGGTACTAATTCCATCATTTGTAGTGTGAAGAATAAATCATTCAATAAACTATCCCTATGAGTTTCAAAAAGAATTTTTAGGTCTACTTCAGCGGCCTCTTTTAACCATCTCTTGACACAAGACACAGCATCATCTGGTCTCAGTGGTGTAACCCCACTTATAATATTCACTAATGGTGCATCTAGCTCTTTTGCTAAATGTATTAATGGTTGCATGTCATCAGGTGTTTCAGGGAAGGCATTTATCATACAATCAAGCTTAAATTCAGAATATAAAGCATGAATTTCAGAGTATTTTGTTATTTCTTGAGCACTAAGATCCAGGCATAAACCATCGTATCCAGCTTTTTTAGCTTTTTCGAAATTAAATTCCAATGATGGCTCACTTTTATCTGGAACCCTTTGCTCCATCCCCCAAAGAGATTGATAAATCTTTATTTTTTGCAATTAAATGACCCTAATAATTCAAAAAGAAGTTAAAAAGGATGCTGCATTTCCACCTGATACATCGGCTTTTCGAGCAGCCATTAAATAATCATAACCCATTGGTGAATCTTCTTGATGATTATCGATAATTCGATTTACTCGCTGTTTGTGAAAAATTTTCAGTTGCGCAAAAAAAGGTACGTGATTGATTGAATTGTCACCAAAAAGCTGTCTGTGTTTCTGAGGAAGTTTATACCATGGAATCATCATGTCAGCATGATGGGCATTATGATAGCCAAAATTTAATGTAAGCCAATTTAAGAAAGGAAATTTAATCGAGATAGGGTTACTAAATGTGTGTTCTTGCTCCCAGTCAGAGTTACCTTTTCTGGGAGATTTTTCTTTACTAAATAAAGTTAAATTATAGCTATAATCATGCTGAATACTGTCCATAAATCTCAGAACAGTCATCATGATCAGATAAGATAAAATATAGAAAAAAGCAACTCGAGGATAGTAAATCAATAAAAATATAAACAGAGAGCCCCTCAGGATCAGAACAGATATATTTCTGACTCTTTGATTTCGTCTCTCTGGAATTATAAATGAAGTAAATGCCATGATAAAATGCATAATTAATTCATGAGCCGGAATATACAGCCATTCCAGAAACTGAGTTATTTTTAACACAGTTGGATATTTTCTGAAAAATCCCTCGTAATCGAACCAAACAACATCATCATTGTCGATATGATGACGAAAATGTTTATAACGAATATCTTCATAAGTTCCATAAGAGGCGCCACATACCCATATTAAATACTTTCCTAAGTAAGTGTTGTGTTGCATTTTTCTGAAGACTAAATTGTGTCCACATTCATGCACAAGATAGGCAGCTATAATCATTCCGTGCGCTAATATAATTGCGAAAAGAATATTCAAAGCAATACTTTGAGAAAATAGCCCATATATCCCCATTGAATATGACACTATTACGTAGAAACAAGCAGAGCCATTAAATAATAAACTTTCCATTGCAAATCTGTTTTTTATAATACTTTTATTCATATAACCTAATAATAGCAGTCTAATTAAAGCTCAGCTACAAATGAACCTTATAAAAATCATTCTAATTAGCTATAATTTCCTCTCATTCTCCTTATAATTGGTATAGTTTAGAATTTGGAATAATATATGAAGTTAGTTACAGCGATAATAAAACCATTTCGCTTGGATGATGTAAGAAATGGTCTTAATGAGATAGGTATCAAAGGAATGACTGTCACTGAAGTAAAAGGATTTGGTCGTCAAAGAGGTCATACTGAACTTTATCGTGGTGCTGAATATGTTGTTGATTTTCTTCCTAAAACAAAAATAGAAATTGCCATTAGTGACAATCGATTAGAGGAAACACTGGAAATAATAATAAATAGCGCTAAAACAGGCAAAGTCGGTGATGGAAAGATATTCGTTACCAATCTTGAGCAAGCTGTTAGAATTAGAACTGGTGAAACTGATGATAATGCCCTATAAATCAACCTTATTAGAGGTTTGGATATCAAAATGATTTCAAGATTAATAACAATTACTACAATTTTTATAGTCCTCTCGTCAGCGCCTCTACTTGCTTCAAGCAGTCAAGAAAAGCGGGTTCTTGATGCAAGTGACGTAATAGATCAAATCTTACGCATTCCTGAACGATCTATTCCTCCAGCATTACTCTCAAGAGCCTATGCTATTGCGGTTTTCCCTAATGTACTCAAAGTCGGTGCTGTATTGGGAATTAGAAGAGGAAAAGGAATTATTGTTATTCGCAATGATGATAACTCATGGAGTAATCCTGCATTTATAACACTTACTGGAGGAAGTTTAGGACTTCAGATTGGTGCTCAATCTACTGATAGCATACTTGTATTTAAAATGCGCAAAGGTATTGATGGGATCAGTAATGGCAAATTAACACTGGGCGTTGATGCTTCTGTTGCAGCTGGACCAATTGGAAGACATACAGCAGCTGCTACTGATTTAAGATTTAATGCTGAAATATACTCTTACTCTCGAAGTAGGGGCTTATTTGCAGGCATGTCTCTTGAAGGAGCAACATTGTCGATGGATCGACGAAGTAATGCTATCTTTTATAGTTCATCGAGTATCACGCCTGATCAAATTTTTCTAGCAACAGGTAATGCTGCTCCTATGGCGGCAAATACTTTTGTCCAAAAACTGACCGCACAAACACATCAACTTCCATCACTTCCGGGTATGGAAAACTCATCAAATCCTGATAATCCAGAGAGCACCCGAACATATCGCTTGAGTGATGCATTCGCTCCAAAATATAACGAAGATCAAATAATTCTAGAATATAAGTAGTGGTATAATATTTTAATAATCTTCACCAATTATGAGTAAATTTAATCAATTTACATTGCTTAGGCAAAATCGTTTTGCACCTTTTTTTGTAACTCAATTCTTAGGTGCTTTTAATGACAATATCTTTCGTAATGGCTTAATTATACTCTTAACTTTTAAAAGTATAAAAATACTAGGATTAAATGCGAGTCAACTTGCAAACATTGCAGGTGCTTTGTTTATTTTACCCTATTTTTTATTTTCAGCAATTGCAGGTCAATTAGCAGATAAACTTGAAAAATCAGTACTGATAAGATCGGTGAAATTATTAGAGATTGGTCTTATGTTATTGGCTGCAATTTCATTACTAACAGAAAATTACTCTTATCTTCTAGCGATCCTATTTTTGATGGGTTTTCAATCTGCTTTATTTGGTCCAGTAAAATATGCTTATATACCTCAAAAGCTGAATACTAATGAACTTATTGGTGGCAATGCTCTCGTAGAATCTGGAACCTATATTGCAATTATACTGGGACTTGTAATTGGTGGACTTGCTGTTTCAGCCAGCCAAGATAATGATTATGCATTAGCTATTTGGCTAGTCTCGATTTCTGTTCTTGGCTATTTTACAAGCCGAAAAATTCCAATAACTTCTGCTACAGTTCCAGACTTAAATATTAATTGGAATATTTTCACTGAAATAAAAAAATGCATCGCATACGGTAAAAAAGACCAAAAGGTTTTTCTGTGCATTATAGGAATTTCATGGTTTTGGTTTTACGCATCAGCCATAACATTACAAATACCTGGATACACACTAAATATAATTAACGGTAATGAATTAATTACAACATTATTATTAGCTACCTTTGCAATTGGTATCGGAATTGGTTCTCTAGCTTGTGAAAAACTTTCCAATAATCAAGTCGAAATTGGAATTATTCCAATAGGTGCTATTGGACTCACTATATTTGTTCTTGATTTGTATTTTGCAACACCATTAAATAATTCAGAACAAATAACTAATATCTCAATATTTCTTAATGAACCAAAAAACTGGCGAATAATATTTGATCTCATTATGATCGGTGCTAGTGGAGGAATATTCAGCGTTCCGCTTTACGCGAATATTCAAAAACAAGCCAATGTAAAATATCTATCTAGGATTATTGCAGCAAATAATATTTTAAATGCTGTATTTATGGTATCAGCATCTTTATTGGCAATTATTACTCTTACATCTGGTTTATCTATTTTAGAATTTTTCGTACTCCTATCAATTATGAATATTTTTATAAATATTTATTTACATAAATCCTCAAGCGAATTTTTTGATAGATTTATCAAATTAATAAGAAAATAAACATAAGACTTTTTGATTCAAGATTGGTAACTAAGTTATAATACGAACTTCATAGTCGATAAAGAATAAATATGAATTTCTGTCATCAGCACAATGTAACTTCCTCTATTAAAGATAATGATAAGAATTTTGGTATCAAAATTACATTACCACAAGGTGATACTTTATCAAATATATTAGGTTCGACCTGGTCAAAACAACATTGGTATGAGAATGAGAAAGAAAGAGATTCGGTATATAATAAAATGAAAATTCGTCATGGCTATTATAGGACTACTGATAATCCCACCCAAGTAATTCAAAAAATATCACGGTAAGATTTTAATTACTCAAAATCATAGCCAAATCGGCATATAGATATAGAACAATCATGACAACATCTAAAATTATATACACAAGAACTGATGAAGCACCATTACTGGCAACGTATTCATTACTACCAATAATAAAAGCTTTTACTAAATCTGCAGATATAACAATTGAATCAAGAGATATATCTCTAGCAGCAAGAATTATTAGTAGTTTTCCAGATAATTTAAATGAAAAACAAAAAATAAAGGATGATCTGGCTGAACTTGGAAGCCTTGTGAATGACCCAGAGGCAAATATCATTAAACTACCAAATATAAGCGCCTCAATCCCACAATTAAAATCAGCTATAGAAGAATTACAAGATCAAGGTTACTCAATTCCCAATTATCCTGATGATCCGAAAAATGAACTTGAGAGAAATATAAAAAATAAATATTCAAAAATTACAGGTAGTGCTGTAAATCCTATCCTAAGAGAGGGTAACTCTGATAGAAGAGTTGCAGAAGCTGTTAAAAAATATGCTAAAAATAACCCCCATATTATGGGTGAATGGGATAGTAACTCGAAAACTCAAGTAGCACATATGCAAAATGGTGATTACTATTCTTCGGAAACATCTATAATTTGTAATAAAGCGAGTACCTTAAGGATTGAACTGAAAACGTGTGATGGCAAAAATACAACACTAAAAGACAATATAAAAGTCCAGAATAAAGAAATTCTAGACATGGCTTCAATTAATATAAACATGCTCAAAGAATTTTTTGCCAAGGAAATTTCTTCAGCAAAAAAACAAGAGATTCTATTATCATTACATTTAAAAGCAACAATGATGAAAGTATCAGATCCAATTATTTTTGGTCATGCGGTAACCTCTTACTATGCAAAAACATTCGAAGAGTATGAGAAAACATTAAAAGATATCGGAGTTGACCCAAAAAATGGAATCGGTGATTTATTAGCAAAAATAAAACTTCTACCACCTGAAAAACAAATTGAAATTGAACAAAGCATCGATGCTACATATGAGTATCAACCATCTATAGCTATGGTTGATTCTGATAAAGGAATAACGAACCTTCACGTGCCTAGTAATATTATTATTGATGCTTCAATGCCAGCTGTGATAAGAGCCTCAGGAAAAATGTGGGGCTCTGATGGGAAATTATATGACACAAAAGCACTAATTCCTGATAGGTGCTATGCAACTATTTATCAAGAAATAATAGATTTTTGTAAACTAAATGGTGCATTCGATGTAACAAAAATGGGAAATGTATCTAATATTGGTTTAATGGCTCAAAAAGCAGAAGAATACGGCTCTCATGATAAAACATTCGAAATAACCTCAGCAGGAAAAATAAATGTATTAGATGAAAATAACAAAATATTAAGTGAGCATAATGTAAACAAAGGTGATATTTGGCGGATGTGTCAAACAAAAGATGAGCCAATCCAGAACTGGATCGGTTTAGCTCTAGAAAGAGCAAGATTAACTCAATCTCCTGCAATTTTTTGGCTTGATGAAAATAGAGCACATGATAAAGTTATTATTAAGATGGTAAATGAATATTTAAATCTTCAAGATATAAATAACTTAGATATCTCCATTCTTTCGCCGCAAAAAGCAATGAAGAAAACTCTTAACTTAATCCAAGATGGGAAAGATGTGATCTCAGTTACAGGAAATGTTCTGAGAGATTACTTAACCGATTTATTTCCTATATTAGAGCTTGGGACCAGTGCTAAAATGTTATCAATTGTTCCACTTCTCTCAGGGGGAGGACTCTATGAAACTGGTGCTGGGGGATCTGCCCCTAAACATGTAGCTCAATTTATCGAGGAAGGCCACCTCCGTTGGGATTCATTAGGAGAATTTCTGGCCCTGATGACCTCCATCGAGGATCTCGCGAGAAAGACAAATAATAAAAAAGCAAAAATTTTAGCTTATACACTTGATAATGCAAATTCTAAAATTCTTGAGAAAAATAAATCACCTTCCAGAAAAGTTGGCGAACCCGATAATCGGCATAGTCATTTTTTCTTAGCAAAATATTGGTCTGAAGCTCTTGCTAGTCAGAATGAAGATAAAGAGTTGAAAATATTATTTACTAAATTCAACAAAGAGCTTGAAACTAATGAAAAAAATATAATTGAACAATTAAATAACTCGCAAGGTAAAAAGATTGATATTGGGGGATATTATCATCCGGATGAAGAGATGTTATCTAAAGTAATGCGGCCCAGCACTCTATTTAATAATGCTATTAATTCTCTAGGCTCATAAATTACTACCTAAGCTCTAACCTGACCATCACCAAAAACGTTATATTTATAGCTTGTAAGCTGCATAGCGCCAACTGGTCCGCGAGCATGAATTTTTCCTGTAGCTATTCCGATTTCTGCGCCCATACCAAATTCTCCTCCATCAGCAAATTGAGTTGAGGTATTATGCATAACGATTGCGCTATCTATGGCACGCATAAATATGTCTACAGTGTCTTTATCCTCAGCAATGATGCTATCAGTATGGCCAGAACCATAGTATTCAATATGAGCTATTGCTTCATGTATATTATCTACAACTTTACATGAGATTATTGCATCTAAGTATTCTTTAGACCAATCATCTTCATTTGTTGCAATGACTTTTTCAGAATATTTTTGAACCTCTTCATCACCTCTGATCTCACAATTAAGATCATCTAAATCATTAATTAAATCATTTAGAATACTTGATGATATATCTCTATCTATTAAAATGGTTTCAGCGGCTCCACAAATACCAGTTCTACGCATTTTAGCATTCAAAGTTATCTTTCTAGCCATTTCAAGATTCGCAGTTTTATGTATATATATATGACAAATCCCCTCAAGATGACCAATAACAGGAATACGAGCCTCTTTCTGTACTCTCTTTACAAGGCTCTTACCGCCTCTTGGAACAATTACATCAAGATATTGCTGCATTGAGGAGAGCATATAACCAACTGCATCCCTATCTACTGTTGGTACTAGTTGGACAATATTTGAATCTAAACCTGCTCTATCTATAGCCTCTATCATGCAGTTATAGATAGCTTTATTTGACTCAAAACTCTCTGATCCACCCCGAAGAATAACAGTATTTCCAGACTTTATGCATAGTGCAGCAGCATCCGCTGTAACATTTGGCCTACTTTCATAAATTATGCCAATTACACCAAGTGGCACTGTTACTCTCTGAATTCTTAAGCCATTTGGTCGCTCCCACTCTGCTTGAACTTGATTAATAGGATCTTTTATCCTCACAATTTCATGCAAACTTTGAATCATTGCATTGATCCTAGTCTCATCTAACATTAATCTATCAATCATAGATTCTGAAAGGTTACGATCTTTTGCTTTATCCATATCTAGCTTATTTGCTTCTAGAATAATCTCAGAATTTTCTCTCAATCCACTAGCGATCAGCTCAATCGCTTGATTCTTTGATTGATCTGAACATTGAGCAAGTTCCTTAGCGGAGCTTCTAGCTAATTGACCAATATGATTCATTACCGCAGCTATATTTTTAATTATCACTCTCCCGCTTCTCGCTATTAATGAGAATATCATCCTGCATAAGAACTAGATCATCACGATGGATAATTTCTGTTTTACCCCTATAACCCAATTTTTCATTGATTAGTTCTGACCTACATCCGATAATTGATTTAGTTTCATGGGAGGAATATAATGCGATACCCTTAGCAACTTCTCTCCCATTTTCTTTAGTCACAATAATCACATCCCCTCTTTCAAAATTACCTGAAACTGATTTCAGGCCCACTGGTAAAAGACTTCCACCTTTTTTTATTGCAGTTTCTGCCCCTTTATCAATAACTACTGCACCACAGGAATCTAAAAATCCGGCCAACCATTGTTTTCTAATAGCTTGCGGGGTTTCTTTAGCATGAAAGATCGAGCATTTACCATTATCCATCAGATGTTTAATGGGTTTATCATGATTGCCATTTGATATAATGGTTGTACATCCTGCATGCATGGCTATTTTAGCAGCATATAATTTAGTTAACATACCGCCACTTCCAAAATTAGATTCTTTAGATCCGGCCATCATGAGAATATCATCTGTTACTGATTCAATCTTGGGTATATGTTTTATATTTATATTTTTAGATGGGTCACTGGTATATAAACCATCAACATCAGAGAGTAATAACAAACCATCCGCCATTACCATTTGAGCAACTCTAGCAGCCAATCGATCATTATCACCATACTTAAGCTCATCGATAGCAACCGTATCATTTTCATTTATGACAGGAACAACATTCAACTTAAGTAGTGCTTGCAAGGTATTTTTTGAGTTTAAAAATCTCTTTTGATTTTCTGTATCTTGACGAGTTAGTAATATTTGCCCGGTCTTAATTTTATGATCACTAAGAGCACTTTGCCATTCCATAACCAGTTGTGCTTGACCCATTGCTGCTGCCGCTTGTAACTCGTTTATATTCATCGAGCTTCTTTTTCTTCTTATTATTCCACTACCTATCGCAACAGCGCCAGAAGATACAATAAGTACCTCAATCTCCTCATTTAGCAATAATGCTATCTCACTAGCAATATTTTCAAGCCACTTTTTATTAAAGTTACCATTTTCATCAATTAGAAGTGCAGAGCCTATCTTTATTACAATACGCTTAAATCCAAAAAATCTATTGTCTTTCATATTACTATCAACTTGATAAATTTTGATTAGCATATGAGGAGATGGTTATTTGACCTTTTGTTACAGACACACTTCCACTTCTTGCAACCGCATGAAGATCACCATAATTAGTGATCTTAGATAGAAAATCATCAATATTTTTTACATTATCACTCAACTGTATTGTGAAACTATCAATTGAGTCATCAATAATTTCTCCTTTATACTCATTGATAATTGGTAAAATTACCTCATCAGCACCAGCATTCAACTGCATCTTTACGATCAATAACTCTCTTTCAAAATAATCACCTAATGTCATATCATTTATACTTATAACATCGACCAACTTGGATAATTGAGAATTAAGTTGCGCAATAGCCTTATCAGTACCTTTTACCACCAACGTAACTCTAGACAAATTCTTATCATCTGTAGCTGCAACATTGAGAGATTCAATATTATATCCACGCGTAGAAAATAAGCCTGTCATTCGTGTTAGTGCACCAACTTCATTCTGAAGTATCACTGATATTACATGACGCATAACCAATCCTTTTTTACAATTTTATATAAAATACCAACAAATTATTAAAATAATAAGTTAACTTAAGTAATATTGATGTTCGCCTAGTTTTAATAGTATTGCAATGTAATAAAATATAGTAAACACTCAATAAAATTATTCAATATTCACTTAAATTAACTACGAAACTATGAATGAAGTAGAGCACAAAAAATTACATCGATTAGCTAATAAAAAAATGATGGGTGCCGATATGATAGTTCAGGTATTAGCTGATGAGAATGTTGATACTATTTTTGGTTATAGTGGAGGAGCTATACTGCCAACTTATGATGCTGTGTTCAGATACAATAATGAAAATAAAGATGCGAAGAATAACCAACCAATGCCATTAATCGTTCCAGCGAATGAGCAAGGTGCTGGATTTATGGCTTCTGGATACGCAAGAGCGAGTGGAAAAGTTGGTGTTGTAATGGTTACATCTGGACCAGGAGCCACTAATACAGTCACCCCGATAAGAGATTGTATGGCAGATTCCATTCCTATTGTTGTGATTTGTGGTCAAGTACCTACTACAGCAATTGGAACAGATGCATTTCAAGAAGCGCCTGTTTCAGCAATCATGGGTGCTGTTTCAAAACATATCTTCTTAGTCACTAACCCTGAACTATTAGAATCTACAGTTCGATCAGCTTTTGAGTTAGCAAGAACTGGAAGACCTGGCCCGGTAGTCATCGATGTTCCCAAGGATATTCAAAACTGGGAAGGAGCATTTAAGGGAAGTGGCAAACTTCCACTCATTGGCTATTCAAATCGACTCAATGCAGTGATGAACAACAAGCTACAAGAAAACTCATGTCAAGAATTCTATTCTTTACTAAAAAACTCAAAAAAACCACTAATCTATGCTGGTGGTGGTGTGATTAATGCAAATGCAACAAACGAATTGAGAGATTTCGCTTCTCATTATGGAATACCAGTTACCACAACACTTATGGCTCTTGGTGCCAGTGATACTACTAAGCCGCTATCTTTACATATGCTTGGCATGCATGGAACTGCATCAGCAAATTACGCAGTTGAAGACTGTGATTTTTTAATCACTATCGGTGCAAGATTCGATGATCGGGTCGCTGGTGATCCAAAAGGTTTTGCACCAAATGCCAAAAAAATCGCTCATTTTGATATAGATTTATCTGAGATAGGTAAGGTAAAACAAGTTGATTGGTATCATATTGGTAATTTAAAAGAAGACCTAAAAAAATTACTGAAATTTGGTATCAAAATTGCTTTTGAAACATCAATAGTTGAATGGCACAAGCATATAGCTCATCTAAAAGATAAATATAAATTAAATTATGATCGCCAAAGTAATCTAATTCAGCCATATGCAGTGATAGAGGAAATAAATAAAATAACTGGTGGTAACGCCATTATTACAACAGGTGTTGGACAGCATCAAATGTGGGCAGCTCAATACTTTGATTACAAGGAACCAAGATTGTGGTTAACCTCAGGCTCTATGGGCACTATGGGTTTTGGTTTACCTGCAGCAATCGGTGCTCAATTTGCAAAACCTAAACGACTTGTAATTGATATTGATGGTGATGCTAGTATCAGAATGAATATTGGCGAGCTGGAAACGGCAACGACATATAAACTTCCAGTCAAAGTTATTGTATTGAATAATTTTGGAGATGGTATGGTTCGTCAATGGCAAAAACTTTATTACAAGGGAAGGATGTCTGCTAGTGATAAGTCTCTTTATAGAAAAGACTTTACAAAAACTGCGGAGGCCGATGGTTTTGAATTCAGCAAAAGATTAGATAAGAAGTCTGATATGAGCAAAACAGTAAAAGAATTTATTGAATTTGATGGACCAGCTTTTCTGGAGGTAATAATTGATCCTGATGCTGGTGTTTACCCCATGGTTGGCCCAGGCCATAGTTACAATAAAATGATCACCGGCAAATGGATTGTTAATAGATACGACGACAAAGATGAGGCGCTCGACACAAGTGGGATGTTCTGAATCTTAATTATTTGATCAGCTAGCTCTCTGTATTTTAGCAAATAATTCTTTATCAACATTACCACCACTTAGAACCAATGCTGTCACTTTATCAACACAATTAATTTTATTCTGTAGCACAGCGGCTAGAGCGACTGCTCCGCCTGGCTCTACAACCATTTTAAAATATAAGAATGCAAAACGCATTGCATGTTTAACCTCATCATCCGAGACAGTTAGGACATCCGTTGCTAGCTTCTTATTTATTGAAAATGTCAATTCACCAGGCATATCAGCAAGAAGTGCATCACAAATAGATTTTTTAGAGGATTTATTTCTTACTCTAAGTCTATTCTTTATTGATTTCTGTGTGTCATTATAGTCCTTAGGCTCAACAAGAACTATATCTGTTTTCTTTGATAATTCTTTTACAGCTATCGCAGACCCGGCACTTAAACCTCCTCCACCACAACAAATCAGCACTTGATCAGGTACAGCATTAAATTTTAGAGATTGTTGCATAATTTCTAGACCCATAGTGCCTTGGCCAATAATAATATCCTTATGATCGTAGGAAGGTACCAGTACTGCATTTTTCTGCAAAGCTATTTCTCTTGCCAATTCCTCGCGATTCTCTTTATAGCGATCATAGAGAATAACATTGCCGCCATAATCTTTAGTTTTCTCTATCTTGGCAGATGGGGCATCGCTGGGTATAACAATAGTTGTTGTTATATTTAATAACTGTCCAGCCAAAGCAACACCTTGAGCATGGTTACCAGATGAAAAAGCCACTACACCTCGAGAGGCTTCTTCAGATGATAATTGGGACATTAAATTATAAGCACCTCTAATCTTGAATGATCCTGTTCTCTGGATGCATTCAGGTTTAATAAAAACTCTACCACCAACATCCTGATTTAATTTCATCGATTCAAATAATGGAGTTTCTCGAATGACTCCATGTAAACGCTCAGCAGCACCTTCAATATCTGAAAAATCACATATATTCATGATACTTCACCTTTCATTATATAATCGATCTTAGCAGCGCAAATAAAATCATTTTCAGTTAAAGCATCAATTGACGTGGTTGTATAAGTTACATCGCAATAACCATAACCCATTCTCATAAGGGGATGATGTCCTTCTTGAGTAGCGATCCACGCCACTGCATTTACAAATGCGATTGTTTTACTATAAATAGGAAAATTAAATCTTCTCGAGATTTTTTTACCGTTATGATTTAGCTTCCACTGCTGATTAATCTTGCTAATGTAATGGCTAATTTCACTTTTATTTAAACCAAGGGCATCTTTTTCACAGTTGTTACACTTTTTTTCAAATAATTTTAACAATCTACTAGCCTCCCCAAATAGCTACGTAATATAATAGCAAACATCAAATATGACTATTTGCGTTATTTTTAAAGTTATTTTACCTAATTTTAGTAAATTACAAACAAAGGTCTATTTTATTCGCAAATTATAAAGCAATTTATGTCTTAAAAAATCAAGGCAGGAGAACTAAAATGAGATTTATATATTTAACTACAATATTAATACTATCAAGCCTGAGTAGTGTTTCATTTGCACAAGATTGCTCCCAAGTAATCGAATCGAATGATGCAATGCAATTCAATATGAAAGAAATGCGTGTTAGCTCTGAATGCAAAAACTTAACTATTACACTCAAACATGTAGGTAATCTTCCACAACAATTCATGGGTCATAATTGGGTACTTAGCACCACAGAAGATATGATGCCATTAACTGGTATTGCTATGCAGTCGGGTGCACCTAACTACTTACCTGAAAATGATTCGAGAATAATCGCTGCCACAGCTATGATTGGTGGGGGAGAAGAGAGCATAATAACTTTTGATATGAGTGCCTTAGACCCATCGACTGATTATACTTATTTCTGCACATTTCCTGGTCATTACGCAATCATGAAAGGATCATTTATTATCGAATAAATACAAATACTGTACACCCCGTTATCTAGGGGTGTACGTATTTAATTATCATTTGTTAAAGCCACAAACGTGCCACCATTCCTTTCGCAAAGTAAACGCATTAAACCAGCAAATCTTTGTGAGCTTTGAGGGATACTTCTCCCCCCAAAAGAATATGGGAAGCCAACAGCGTGTATTCTGACCAGTCGGTCACCATTCTCATCTTCTATATTGATTTTATTGATATCACGCAATACTTTTTCCATTGAATTTCCTTGAAATTCATCGCCAAAAACATAGATACTGATTTTTTTTTCTGGAGCCCAAAATGATTGAATGGCATAAATAATCCCATCCGAAGGATCACTGTCGCTGAATGGAGCCCATTGACGCATTGTATTTTTTATTGATTGTCTTAATTGTGGGGTATCAGGTAACCAGGTACGGCCGTATTGCTGAAACATAAATCGACCATTATCATTCATTATTTGTAATCCTTTTACAGTTGGATAAACATCCAGAACTTCTCCTAGTTTTCTCTCAGCCCAAGACCATTTGGATTGCATGCTACCCGAAGTATCTATAACAAAAATTATATACTCACTATCTACTGGAATTCCTCCAATTGCTTCATTTGCAGCTCGTTTATAATCGGGTTGCAGCCTTTTTATTTCATCTGAAATTTTTTGTCTTGCTGTTTCAAGATTTCCCTCATCAACTTCGAGTAATTCGGGCTCCATTAGACTTTCATCGTATAAACCCTGTATATCATTTAATTCTTGGTTTAATAAACTAAGATCTATCTCTTTTTTGGAGGTAACACTCTTAATCAACTGAATTTCAGTTGTAGTTGAGACTGATAGATCCTTTATTTCTTCTATCTCCTGAGTCAATAGAGTTATTGAATCCTCAGAAACTTGATCGGTTATAATTAAATTTGGATCATTCAATTTACTTAATACAAGCAAAAGAACAACAGCGCCAAAACCACAGCATATGCAATCCAAAAAAGAAAGGCTAAAAGCTTCTATATTTCTTCTTTTTCTCATAATTGTATACCTAAGGCCAATCCTTGCTGATACTCATAAATGAACCACCAGTCCGATAAGCTAGCAACCAATATGCAATCGCCGCATTGTAATCACCTTCCATTGGATATAATAGAATATTCATAGGAATACCACTTGGTATTTCAGTTTCTGCCTCATAATATAAATTAAGACGTTCTTGACCTGTAATCATTCCTCTTTCTGTTGAAGATTGATTCATAGTAGGTAAACTATCAATTAATAGAATAACGTTATCAGGTCGAGGGTTAAGTTCATTAATAACAGAAAAAGCATCTTTTAAATTTGTTCCTTCTTGAGGGATTGTTCGACGTAAATTTTTTAATGCTTTTTCTAGTTGATCACCATTACCAACCTCAATCCAATCACCATTACTCCCATCTATAATAGACTGAGTCGTATTATTAAATGTATATATTTGAAATTTACTAGTTTGAGGAAATTGAGCTGTCAACCAATCAACACTGGAAATTGCTTGTCGCCATTTTAAAGATCGTAATTTTAGATCATCTGACATATTTCTTCGTCTAAGGATATTAATTATCTTACGATCCAGCATGCTAGCAGATGTATCCACTAAAATTAATATCCTCTCTCCGCCTACCTTTAAACCAGTAAGATATTGCCTATCCCCCTCTCCTGTATAGTTTCTAACTTTATCTCCTGATTGCATGCGTTGAGTTACAGAAAGCATCAAATTACGCTCTTCATTCAATTTTTCAATATCTGATTTTAATTTTTTTATGCTTTCATTTTTAGCTAAAGAATTAATATTGTTATTGTTAATTTCTTCTTTTAATTTCGCTAACAAAGAGATCATCCTATCGAGCTCACCATTGATTAATGAGTCTTTTTGTTTGATATCCTCAAATGTACTTTTTGCTAGAATTAACTGTTTGCGACTCTCAAGTAATTCAATTTTGAGTGCATTCAGATTATTTTTCGGAGCTAATTGGTCTATATTTATCTGTTCTTTAACCTGAGAATTTATAATCATAAAAAGTAATATTACAGCCCCAAAACCACAACACATGCAATCTAGGAAAGATAAACTAAAAATATCTGTCTGTCTTTTTTTACGCATAAAGATCTTCATTAACTAGAATTAATAACAATTCTATTCCTGGCGAGCCAATTCTAATTTTATCTCCAATACTTAAGATTGTAGAACTTTCAATTCTTTGATCATTAAGATAAGTTCCATACCGACTTAGATCACTTATTACACATTTATTATTTTTAATGATCAGTGAACAATGCTGTCTGGAAATACCACCAGTATTGGTTTTAATCTGTATGTCATCATCATGAGAAGAATTTGTGCCTATATTAAGTGGCAACTTTGTAATTTTATAAGCTCTAGATTCAAATAAAATATGGCTTGGCATATCTTTAATGACTGATTTAATGTGTTTATTTTGCATTTGAATTGCAGGTTTATCCCATAATAGTTTTTTATGAATTTTTAACGAGTTATCTTCATAATTTTTTATCTGAAATCTCTCAGAAGCTCCTCTTATTGTACTTCCTTCTGTAAGTTTAAATATTTCTGAAGAAAACTTTGATTCCAAGAGTTCTGCTAAGCCAGGAAGCTTAGATAAATAGCTGGATAATTGAAGTACCAATAAATCTTCTACTTCACAAATTAAACGCAATTTATCCAGCAGTAACTTGTATAGAGGCATACTCACCTCACTAAATTTTGAAGCTGCTATCTCTATGGAATAAACTTGTCCTTTATTCTTGATTGTTATATCTACTGAATCTTCTGTTAATGACTTTGATAAAATTTCTGGTAATTTATCAAATAGTTGTTGATCTATATCTCCTGCATGTAATGGATCAAATCTACATTGCCTGATAAAAGCTTTTGAAATCATTTTAATCCAAAGATCATTAAAAGCCTCCATGCCACAATCATTTATAATAACGCATCTTTCCAGCATGACTCCATTATCTTGCTGCAATAAAGATATAGATAGACAATGTAAATGAAGATCGAGATGCAGTAATCTTGAACATTTATATTCATTACGAGTAGCAGCAATTGCTGATTCTATTATCCCAACAATTCTAATATTGAGTTCATGAGCAATTCCTAATATTAAGCTTACTTGCTGCTTTTCTAGATAAGGAGGAATAATAATTAATAGAGGAGTTTTTTCGGGTAGCAAAGATATAATATATTCTAATTCTTTACTAACAATATCAGCGGGTGAGAACTTTTCATAACCGTCAATTTTGTATTTTTTTACTGAAACATCAAGCCAATATCGATTTTGCAAATTTTGAGGAAAAATTCTTGCTTTTGCTAGGGCATTATACCCAAATGTCAAATCGCCATTTTTATTTAAAACATGGCTTGGTTGTCGATATAAGATCTTATTATCTTTCAGGAGACTTATATCTATATCATTTATATATAGTGTTGCATGAGACAATGGTTTCGCCTAATTTCTAAATTATTTCGTTTTTCATATGACGAATGAGTTTATCATTTGCATAGCTTTCACTATCAAAAACTAATCTTTCTTGCAATAACTGAAGCTGGTGTACTAAAAACATCAAAAAAATACTAATCAGAAGTGCGATAAAAGTTGAATTAAATGCCACTCCAAGACTTTGAGTGACACCAGATATATCTCCTTGAACAGCAATATCTGCCTGACCCAATGCATCACCAATCCCTCTGACTGTTCCTATGAATCCTATGGATGGAATAGCCCAAGAAATATAACGAATCATAGATAATTCTGACTCCAATCTTTCTGCCTCAGATTCAAATATTGTGTGCGTAGTAATAGAGACATCTTGAATATTTTTGGTAGCACCGAATCTTCTTAAAGCATTAAGTAAAGCTCTGGGGAGAACCATTCTTTGTTTTTTTTCATCTATGAGCTCTATCTGTCTCTCTAAATCTCGAACATCATCAGGCAAAATTTTCATTCCATCTGCTATAGAAATTAAATTTGCCTCAAGCAATTTTCTTTCATTTAGAATTGCAGCAATTTTAAAACCCATAATAGCTAGAGCCCAGATCATTAATATAAAGCACGACTCTTGCTCAAAATCCTTTACTAATATCCAGGCAGATCGTTTTTTAACATAATTAGGATTTACTTCAGCTTCAATTTTTTGTTCAATTATAATTTGATTTGCATTTGGTCTAATAACTGACACATAGTAACCATGAACAATTATTATTGAAATAATCAAGGCAAATAATTGATAAACAAACTCAACTGGGATGGTATTTTTTTTCATTTATATTTTCTCATAAATTTTATTAACTTTTTGTTAATCACACTTGTTATATATTAGTAGGAAATTGTATCGGCTCATCTGCAGGAATCTCTTCAGATGGGACAAATATGTCTTCAGCTTCTTCATAAACTTGAGAATCTATATCGAAAGAATCATCTGGTTTAAGATCATCCTGAGATTTTTCAGTCTCATCCTCTGCTGAGTTGTTCGCTATAATTTCTTGTTCAGAAGAATCTTCCGATGTTGAATCCATCGAATTGTCTATATCTTGACTGTCTTGGGATGAACCCTCAAGAACATATCCAAACAAAATGAATAATAAAAAAACAATTCTTAACATTTATTCCTCAATTAAATTTAACTATAAGGCTTATATCGTTTAAATAGTTAATCAATAATATTCCTTGCTAACCTAAACCCCACATCGATTTTTCCATTACTTCCAAAATCTCTATAACTACCTCTTAAGTTTGTTATGTTAGCATGTCGCCAACTAGATCCTCTTATTACATGATTACTTCCATAACTGGGGCCATCTGGATCTACGGAGATTTGACTTAGTCCTGGTGTCGCAATTGAATAATAATCACTGATCCATTCTGAAACATTACCACTTCCATCAAATATTCCAAGCGAATTAGGTGCAAAAGTTCCGACTGGTGAAGTTGAAGCATAACCATCATTATAATTAGGAATAATATTCAAAATAATATTTTTAGCAGATGTATCAGCAAAGTTTCCAAAATTCCGTCTGGGTGGCAGTCTATTCCCCCAAGGAAAAGCAGTAGTATTTTTCTTTGCTTCATAACGAATAGCCCAAGTCCATTCTGCTTCAGTTGGCAAGCGATATCCATTTGGAATGGGTTTTATTTTTTCCCATTTTTCAAAACGTTTAGTATATACAGGATCCAATCCTTCAACTGAACTCAACCAATTACAGTACTCAACTGCATCTGACCAATCAATTGAAACCACGGGATTATTATCGGCTAATAATGATGGATGGATATCTGAAATAGAACTATCGAGTGCTCGAAACATTGAAAACTCTCTATTTGTCACCTCTTTTACAGCTATATAAAATGGTCTAGTTAATTGAATACTCTGTATGACTTCGTTAGCACGTCTTCCCATTTCTCGTCTTGAGGCACCCATTGTAAATATCCCTGATTCAATTCTCCTCATTGTTTGTCCTTGAGAATTTATAATTTGATATTCAAGCTTGTTTAATCTAATTTCTTCATCACTCAACAGTGAAATATTTATTTTTTGCGGATAACTTAACCGAGGGAGGATTTTACGCTCGTATGAACCGAACCCTTGTCTTTTGACAATTAAATCATGATTGGTAGTTGGTAAATTAATATCTAAAAATCCACTACCCTGTTTTTGATTATTAATAAAAATTTCAGCATCTTTTGGTTCAACAGAAATAATCACATTACCTAATCTTGCAGTTAAATCGATTTTAATTGATTCTTTTTGCGCCGCCTTCAAGCGAGCTTTTCTTTGTTGAGAATTAAAACCATTCTTTGAAAACTCTATAGTATAATCTTCATCAGGTGATAACGACAAAGTTATAGGTGATTGTCCTCTATAACGATTATTAACTTTTACATTAGCACCTAACGGGATCGTTTCTATAGTCAATTGAGCATTGGCAGGAACTAGTCTAATTGGTTCAAGTATTTGAGCTGTATTTGCTATTGAGGAAATATTGAAGTCCCTAGTTTTGAAACCATCTTTCATAATAGAGAGCTCATGACTACCCTCCATTAACTCCATCTCGAGGGGCGTAATACCAATTTCACTATCGTCATTTATAATCTTTGCACCAGAAGGGATTGAATCAATGGATATTTTTGCCCATTTTGGGATTAGATCTACATATATATGCTGCTGAATATTCTTACCAAGAACTTCAATTGTATCCTCAAATGGAAGAAATCTATCCGCTATTATAGTCAATAAATATTGACCAGGTTCCATCTTTTTAGATTTAATTATTGAGTTAATTACTACCGAGTCAGCTAGGGTAATAGTGCTGTTGTCATCCACTTGGCTGTAAATATTAATTAAACCTGGTAATTCTTTTAATTTAACCGCAATATTCGAATTTTGTTTTTCACCAACTACAAAAGTCTGACTAATTGGGTAATAACCCTCTTTCTCAACATTCAAAAAATAAGTACCCTCTTTCATCAAGGTGCGATCACCTAATGCTATCTTAAACCAACCTCCTTCAATAGATAGCTTATCTATATCCGATGGAGTTATATTGAACTTCACCGAGTAAGAATTAAAAATGAAATAAGCCGCACTAATTAAAAGAAACAGCAAAGAAGCTACTAGATATTTCCATTTCTGATTTGAATATGCATTATTATCTATCTTGCTGATAGAGACATTTTTTTTATACCGCTGGACCTGAATTGTCTCTTGTGAATCCTCAAATACAGGAGGTTTCGTAATATGGGTACTTTTTTCAACATCAAGAGTTAAAATAATCTCATCATCATTCCAATCTATTTGGATAATTGATCCAAAAATTTCAATTTGATCACCAATCTTGAGTATTATACGATCAATTAATACAATACCATTAATATAGATGACTTCATTATTACCAATATTTCTTATGATCAACTCTTGATCAACAACAAATATTTCAGCAAAAATACAATTCCCAGGCCCTTCAATTTTTATATCACAATCTTTAGTTGTACCTAGTTGCAATGGCTTATGGGCAAGAAGAGATTGATCCTCTTTTCCATTTTGCTGAAAAATTATTCTAGAAATAATCAAATCTCTTCCTTGCATATAATAACAATAGGTCTCACAGATTGGTCAGGAGTAACCTTAAATTCTACACGTACATCACGGTAACCATTCCTTATACCCACACCAACGTATTTTCCAGGCAGAGTAACTATCTTTTTATTATCAAATTTATATAATTTTCCAATTCTAAAAATAGTAACATCAGTTAAATTATCTGAAACTAATGATATGGATACAGGGGTGTTAGCAAGCTTTAAAAGACGTTTAAGCTCAGAAGTTTGAGCAAATAAGCGAGGTTTTTGATCATACTTTAACGCAGCAAATAGACTTTCTGTCGCCTTATTGATCATTCCAGGCTCAGTCAAAAGATCAAAATCATCAATATAATTTTGTATATTTCTATGTAGTAATTCACGTGTAACAGATCTCTCTAGCCCTTCTTTCGCAAACAATAAGTCACTATCAAGCTCTAATAGCTCCTGATATGAAATAACCGCGAGTTCCCATAACTCTTGATCTTCCTGGTTATTTCCTTGTTTCTCTAATTGGATGATCTTTTGATCTTTTTCATTTTCAATCACCTGTAATATTGCATCATGCGGCTCTTTTGAGCCAGAATCCATCTCTCTGGCATTACTAAATAAAGCTTTTGCAGATTCAAAATTATTTCTTTTAAGAGCAACAAATCCCTCTGACATTTTATTCTCAAAATCTCTCCGTTTTATTTTATTTTCAAGATTCTCTAGCAACAATAGGATTGGCTCATAATCATTTTCTAATTCTAAAGCTATTTGATAAGTGTCTCTAGCCGACTCAAATTTGAAATCCTCTTCAAATGCTCTCCCTTGAGCAGTAAAAATCAATAACTCCTCAAGATTTAATGCTCTTTTGTAATAATTCATATAAATATTATTTTCGGGCTCAATTGAAACAACAATATCAAAATATTTAATCGCATCATTAAAGTTATCAATCTTCAATGCATTCAATCCATTGTTAACATTATTTTCTAAAATCTGATCCATTTGATTGGATAATTTATCTAATTCTAATGATGCAAACTTATAGTTTTCAGCTGCTTTTTTGTAAATTGACTGTAGATAAAAATTATCACCTTCCTGATAAATATTATTGATAGATAGATAAGCATTTCCTCCCCATTTTTCTATACCTTTGTCCCGTAAATAACTTACTTTTGAAAGAAAAATTGCTAGCGCTTTATCGGCCTGAATTCTTTCTTGCAATAATAACTCTATATTCTTTGTTTCATCTTCTATTGGAGGGCTATTAGTGGGAGCTTCAACCTTAACTGGAGAAGTATTTGATTTTATCTGATTCGGCAAAACAAAAATTACAAATAAGAATATGCAGATAACCATGGAGAAGCTTATCAAAAATTTCTTCAATGGGATGCCATCAGTCGACTTATTGTCCTCATAATTTTGTAAATCCTTGTCGCCAAAACTGATTGCCTCAATACTAATACCTTGATCATTTTTTTTAATAGGAATTACTGCATTACTAGGTTTATAGCCAAGCTCAATAAATTTACTCTGGATATCACTAACTTGAGGTCCTGTAACTAAACTATTATTAATCATTTCCTTGATTATATTTTTCAGCTCATGGCTTAGCCTTGAATCAAATATTATCTTAGATTTATTGTCATTCTTTAATGGTAGTCCATGAATAATTTCATAGAATAAAACACCTAATGAATGAATATCCTTTGAAATATATTCACTAATTCTGTTATTAGATTTATTTTGATTGGCATCGTGATCTAAAAGGTTATTCGAGCTTCCAAAATCAATTAAAAATGGCTGACCTTTTTGATTCAGTAAAATATTATTTATTTTAATATCTCCATGAAAAATCTCTTGTGCATGCAGATAACTTATGGCGCCTAAAACTAAGGAAAACGGCTGTATGATATTTGTTAACTCGCCCTTGGATAATACTGATATTTCATATCCATCAATATATTGCATAGCATAAAAAGGAGTAAATGAGTCAGCATGGTACTCAAAAACTTTTATGATATTCGGGTGGACTAAATTGTGTGCAATTTTCCATTCATTTCTAAAACTTTTAACATAATTTAAATCATGTTTTAAATTTTCATTTAGAAACTTTAATGCAACAAATAATTCTAATTTGATATCTTTAGCCAACCAAACAAAAGATAAGCCACCCTCACCAAGACACTTTACCAACTGATACCGATTTTTCAGAATTAAATCTTTATATAAAACAGTCACCAGTATTAATTCAAACTAATATTGTTAGTGCTGGTGGTTGTTTCTGTAGATTGTGAATCAGGGACTTCGGTTTCAAGGTCACTTATTTCTTTCAGAAGCTTTCGCCAGCCTTCATACTGTGACTCTGCTGTACCTACTAGGCGCCTTGATTGTCCTTCAACTTCTACCATCAAAGGTGCGGCTTCGGCGATAAATGATTCAGAAAGCTCACCTATTTGATTGCGGTATGAATTCGTTGATTGTCTTAGCTGCCAAGCATCTATAATTGTTCTAATACCCCTATCAATACCAACACTCTGTGTGGCTCTTTTGATATTTCGTCTGGAGCGACTAGTATCCCTTGTATCCATATTTATTGAACCAGCTGTAACTGCGACACCTATCAAAGCTCTGACTGTTGCAGCACGTTTTGTGTCACGAATATTAACTTGATTTTCACGTGCTTTTTTTCTCCAACCCTCATAAGGTAATGCTATGCCATAATAATAATTCGCATAATGCTCATTTATTGAATCTATTACTAAACGATCCCGTTCTCTTATTCCACGAAGTCGCATTACCATGGGATCATTTTCAGGAGGTAGCCTAAGTAGCTCAATAGAACCCTCATCCTCATTTAAATAGGGGCCATATACCGTTGGAACCATATCTGCAAAAAATAGTAATTCAGATGTTTGCTGAATTCTTTTATTCACAGAGCCATGTAAAGATGCGGCATAAAGTCTTAAATCATTTGCAAAATCATTAAAAACCTTCTGATATGGATCTATTGCTCTATCTCTATTTTCAGAATAAGATCTCAATCCTGTTTGCGTTGTATAATCTTTCTCAAACCATTCTTGACCTAATGAATCTTTCGCTATGATTCTTAGAGATACGTTTTCTCCATCTGAGCGCAGTACTCTTCCACTCACAATAACATCAGTAATAGCTGCTCTTGAGGGAATAACTCTTACCGAGCCCCAATACCCTGTTTTTTCGAGAGTTGTTTTAATATGATACGGAAAATAACGAGATTCAGCTTCTCTTATCTCCTGATAAATTCCAGTCTTATCAGCATCATTGTCCTCTGGGACACCACTTTCAAATCTAATGATACCTATATCTAATAATAAGTTTTCAGAGATATTAAGGCTTGCTATATCTAGAGCTGTTCTTTCTGCATCAATTATTTCAGAAACTGTGCATGATGCATTTATGATCATAAAGATCATTGAAATTACAATTGTTTTAAATTTAATAGTCATGAAGAAAATTTATTCTATAGGATTTATAGACGATTATAATTCCTATATTCATCCCATAGACGTTCTCTTAATTGTGGATCATTTTCAGTTAATGCAGCTTCACGAAGTTGTTTAGCTACAATATCTTCACTAACCAAATCAGGAATATCATCTGGTGTTCTTTCATCTATTTCTTTTTGACTGAGTTCTCCTACTGATGCAGCATTGACAGGCGCATTTGAAGATGAGGAACTCCCTTCTATACCTCTTTGTCTTCCACCTGTTGATTGCCCTCCCAAACCAACTCCACTCCTGTTACTTGAGTTACCACCAAAGCCCTCTGTATTTCTTCCTACTGATTCAATTTCACGTTGCTCTTGACCCAACACTTCATCTAAGCCACCTACAGATCTTTCTAATTCACCCTCAAGCCTGGCTTGTTTTTCAGCATTTGTCTCTCTAGATGCATTACTAGAACTATTAGGTCCACCTGTCATACTTCTCCCACTCATACCACGCACAGGACCTGAAGAGCCTGACATACCGCCCGAGGAGCCTGATTGACCACCTGATGAGCCTGACATACCACCCGAGGAGCCTGATTGACCACCTGAAGAGCCTGACATACCACCCGAG
>MDTC01253130.1_pt1 | contig 43617 bp, 39 predicted proteins | sample 811181 | NCBI WGS metagenome assembly MDTC01 (sample SAMN05326644, study PRJNA326480) | marine metagenome | isolation source: seawater | place: Pacific Ocean: North | collected 2011 | reverse complement strand
GCCGATGGTAGTGTGGGGTCTCCCCATGTGAGAGTAGGACACCGCCAAGCTTCTATTTCAAAGAAAACCACGCCGATTGCGTGGTTTTTTTGCATCTGAAACTTTTAAATCAAAGATTAATTTATCTAGGCATGTGTTAAATTATTTACATCGCTTTGCATAAATAGACGTTCTCTTTATTTATAGATCATCAGCTGTTTTTATCTTTTATTTTCAAGAAGTATACCATCGTTCGAGACTGAATAGTCTCTTGATCCTTCTTTTGTAATCACCAGCCGATAATAACCAGTTTTATCGAGGATATATGGCTCTGCATCTTTTTTAGGCTCATAAGAGCCTTTAATCCTTAAAGTATTATCATTCAAAGCCGCTTTAAGTTCTTTTTTGTTTTTATGGGGCATGAGATATTATAATGAATCTTACCGTCACCACTCTCTCTCATAATCATCATATGTTGCAGGTTAAAAGATTTTTTAACTGTGCTCTCTTTTTCTTTTTTATTGTGTTCAAAGAACTTTCTTTTTTCAAAAATTTATTCTTCATTTTTACACGTAATCTTTTCTGTTTTTTTATAAAAATACCCGCATTATCAAAAACTTTAAAGAAAACGTCTTGATACTTTATACCATCTTCAAGTGGCTGTGTTTTATCAGTTTTTTTGGATTCTAATAAAATGTTTTGAATTAGATGAGGAGTTGTGACTTCATCAGATCTTTCAAGCGCTTTTAAGAAGATTTTGTCAAACTTCTTTTTTCCTGATTTGGGATATAACTCTAGAAATGCATTCATTAAAACAATAGAAAGAAATTTCTCGGTATGCTTCTTTCAAATTTTGAATCATCTACAACAACGAAAAAAATGGAACCGAGTTGTCAGAACAAAGTTTTTATTTCGAAGATAACAGCCTTCTTCTGTAGCCATGAGTGATTTGAGCTCTACTTTTTTACGTGCTTGATTCGTATCATCTGTGTTAGTAAGAGTGTCTTTTTCGAATGAGTAAGGTTTTTTTATATATTTATCTGTATCTGAATCGGGACTAATATTTTGCGCTGTGGAAAAAGAAGATAGCCTTACCGCTTTTTACCATAAACAGAATTATAAAAAGCGAATTGAGCTGACAGCGAGCCAGTTATATTTACAAGCGGGATAGTCTCATCACCTATGACACACTCTACTTTAATTTAAGCTTCATGCTTTGACTGAGCATGGAATATTTCTTGTTCCTGATTTTTATACCTTATCTTACTTCCTTGACTTATATGTAATATTTGTCACCTGAAGAGTGAGCTATGTCCTTGGTTATTGTTCATATTTTCATGAACCTAATGCTTTCTATCAGTTAGTCCTATGTTGAAATAGGTGCCCTGTTGCTCATTGCTGTTCAGAATACAGGTTAGGCTTGAGCCTGAGTACGTGCCATAGATTTGAATTGCTCCAGAAGTAAGGTGAGCTCTTGCATACAGCGTAAAATGAGGTTGATTTGATCTTGATGCATTTCTTTTTCTAATTGACTTACTTTTTCAGCGAGTTCAAAAACATAAGGTTGAAATCTATCAGCTTGTGTAGAAAACAATGTAGGTTGATTTAAAATAGCTGAAAATTTACCATGCCCTTGTTGATGTAAGCCTTCTAGCTGTTGATCTGCGTCAATTGCACGCTGATACAGTAGTTTCAAGTGGGCTTGCAGTTTTGCTATAAGATCATGGTTTTTCACAGATTTGATTCCTTGTAGGCGATACATTAAGTGTCAAGTTCGCATTATACTGTAAAACCCGATCCCCTTGCACTAGAAAATACCCAATTGTGACTAAACACCATTACTTAAGTTATATCGCACTGCGATAGACATAAGCTTTGGAGGGGCTAAAGTTAAATCCCGCTGCTGGCGAAAATCAATAAAGTCACTTTTATTGGCGTATTGGAGATGAATATTTTGCTTTTGCTCTGCAATGGTGCTCTCCCAAGCAAAATGCTTACGGATAGGGCTTTTATAGTCATGACCGCTGTAGACTTTAGTTTCACCAGAGAGATTAAGTAGCTTCTGAATTGAGTCATATAAAGTGGCAGCATTACCACCTAAAAAATCGGTTCTGGCACAGCCAAAGTCAGGCATAAGAAGGGTATCTCCTACAAAAATATGCTGCCCTACATGATAGCTCACACAAACAGGTGTGTGTCCTGCGCAAGGGATCACACGGATTTGATGTTCACCTAACTTTAAAATTGATTTTTCAGTAAGCAAACAATCAAATTGGCGGCCATCACAGAAGAACTCGGCATCTGGATAGAGAGGTTGGAAAAGTCGCTGTGCAAGGCAGATATTTTCACCTATCGCTATAGTACCAGAGCAGTGCTGCTTTAACACTGAAGCCCCTGTGAGATGATCGGCATGGATGTGCGTTTCCAGAATCCATTTGAGTTGGATTTGATGCTGGTTTACTTCATTGATAATAGGGGTAATAGCTTGTATAGAAGTAGTTTGTGAATCCAGATCAAAGCTCAACACGGGATCAATGACAGCTCCTTGTTTTGATGCTTCATCCCAAATAAGATAAGACACGCTATGGGTCATTTCATCGAAAAATGAGCGTACTTGCAACATCGACATAAAAAAGGTCTCCTTGACACAAAATGCTAAATCCTTGCATGAATCATGCGCTTTTGATGTAAAAAAATCAAATTACTTGTTTAATTTGAGAGATTAAACTCATTAGGCCGTTTCCTCTTGATACGCTAAGGTACCCTAATAAGCCGAACTCTTCCAAATTCTTTTTGAAGTCAATAGTTTTGAGCTCAGCGCTTTTTTTATTATGACAAAGGCTTAGTAAAATCACCAAAAGACCCTTCATAATACGTGCTTCACTATCAGCCAAAAAAAGGTGACGACCATCAATTTCTTGATGAGCGAGCCAAGTTCGGCTCTCACATCCTTTAATTGCGTAGAGCTCTATTTTTAATATTATAGGATAATCAGGTAATTGACGACCAAGTTGCATGAGAAGTCTGTATTTTTCTTGCCATGTATGTACTGTAGTGAACTGAGTATGTAGTTCAGAAAAGAGAGGCGCCTGCCAATGAAAAGCCTCTATATTATTCAAGCTCATCTAAAAATACCTTGACTTGTTGGATGATCTCAATCGTTTTCTGCATATCTTCTGGTTGCGTGTATAAGCCTATAGACAGGCGACAGCAGCCCTCGATACCTAAACTTTGTAACAGAGGCATAGCACAGTGATGACCGCTGCGCATGAGTATTCCATGCTGATCGAGTAAGGCCGTGACATCATAATGATGATGTCCAGTGAGGTTGAATGCGATCACACCCACAGGATGATCGGACGCCCCATAAAGCTCAATGCCTTCTATTTCAGATAAAGCTTGGCGCATGGTGCGTATGAGGTTTTGTTCTTGCGCGAAGAGCTGCGCTCTATCTTTTTGCATTAACCAAGATAGATCTGCATTGAAAGCGATCACTTCGGCTATAGGAGGCGTTCCTGCTTCAAGGCGATGAGGTAAATCTTGATAGCGGCTGGATTCATACGAGACTTGAACCACCATTTCACCGCCTGTTAGAAGGGGCTCTAATCGCTCAAGTGCATCTTGCTTGCCTGTAAGCACGCCCACGCCAGAAGGGCCATACATTTTATGACTGGAAAAAACGTAGTAGTCACAGTTGATGGCACTGATATCCACAGAAAAATGCCCGACAGCTTGTGCGCCATCGACCAAAACCCAGGCTCCATACTGGTGTGCAAGTTGAGTCAGCTTGCAGACATCATTGCAACTTCCTAATACATTTGAGACATGTGATAAAGCAACTATTTTAGGCTTATGTTGTAGTAGCCTTTCAAAGGCTGCGATATCAATGCACCCTTGTGTATCGAGAGGAATCGTTTTGAGTTGAAGCTCTGCTTCACGCGCAAGAACCTGCCAAGGTACTAAATTGGCATGATGTGCAGTTTGGTCGACCAAAATCAGATCATTTGGCTGAACTTGCTTGAGTAAGCCTTTGGCAACCATATTGATAGATTCTGTTGTACCATGCGTGAAGATGACTTGTTCAGGCTTGGGTACATTAAGAAATCGCATCAGTTGGTGACGTGTTGCTTCATAAGCTGAAGTTGCACGTTCAGAGAGCTGATGTGCACCACGATGCACATTGGCATAATCATTTTGATAGGTATGCATGAGCGCATCCAAAACAACCTGCGGTTTTTGTGTTGTGGCTGCACTGTCGAGATAAACTAAGTCAGGATGACGAGCTATAAAGGGGAATTCTGTAGCAAGAGTATGAGGCTGAGACATAGTGATATAACCTAACTTAATCCTATAGCTCGGTATACGGCACTTAAGGTTGCTTCTGCTCGAGCTGATGCTTTTGCAGCACCTTGTTGCATGACATCATTTAAATAAGCCTGATCTTCACGCAACTGAGCATATTTTTGTTGAATAGGCTCCAATAATGCAACAACAGACTCCGCTGTGGCTTTTTTCAAATGACCGTACATTTTATCAGCATAATCTTGTTCTATTTGTGCTAGAGATAGACCGCTGGTTGCTGAAAGCAAGCTCATGAGATTGGAAACGCCTGCTTTGTGTTCAACATCAAAGCGTATCACAGGTGGTTCATCAGAGTCGGTCACAGCACGCTTAATTTTTTTTGTGATCGCTTTTGGATCTTCAAGCAGACCTATACGGTTGTTGGCATTGTCATCAGATTTTGACATTTTCTTTGTTGGGTCTTGTAAAGACATCACGCGCGCGCCTGTTTGTGGAATAAAAGGCTCAGGAATCGTGAATATATCGCCATAGAGATTATTGAAGCGGTTCGCGATATCACGGGCAAGCTCTAAGTGTTGTTTTTGATCTTGTCCAACAGGAACTTGGTGCGTTTGATATAACAGAATATCGGCAGCCATTAAGCTTGGATAGCTAAATAATCCAGCATTAATATTGTGCGCATGCTGCTGTGATTTATCCTTAAATTGAGTCATACGACTTAGCTCACCCATTTGGGTATAGCAGTTGAGCACCCAAGCAAGTTGTGTGTGCTGCGGCACTTGTGATTGTAAGAATATTGTACTTTTGTTGGGATCAATACCACAAGCGAGATAAAGCGCGAGCGTATCGAGACTGGCTTCCCTTAATTGCTTGGGATCTTGACGTACGGTGATACTATGTAAGTCCACCACGCAGTAAAAACAGTCGTGGCTCTCTTGCATGTCGACCCATTGGCGTAGTGCACCGATGTAATTGCCAAGAGTTAAGCCTCCTGATGGTTGGGCACCACTGAATACGATGGGTTTAGTCATGATGTCATTCTTCCTCATTCATCTTTTTAGGTTGGTTATTTTATCATGAATTTGGTGAAACACGAGCTAAAGCATCACGTAATTGTGTGATTGCTTGCTGATAATTGCTTTGTTTGAAAATAGCAGAGCCTGCAACGAAGATGTCAGCACCTGCTTGTGCTATATCAGCTATGTTTTCAGCGGTTACGCCACCATCAACTTGCAAAAGAATAGAGTGATCACTTCCATCGATGCGTTCACGTACTTGGCGTATTTTAGACAAGGTACTTGAGATAAATTTTTGGCCACCAAAACCTGGGTTGACCGACATCAGCAAAATCACATCAAGTTTGTCCATCACATGATCTAAATGATGCAGAGGTGTTGCAGGGTTGAGCACTAAGCCTGCTTTACAACCTTGCTCTTTAATTAAAGATAAACAGCGATCGACATGATCAGTTGCCTCTGGATGAAAGGTGATCATACTCGCACCTGCTTGACCAAAATCTTCAATTAAGCGTTCAACGGGACTGGCCATCAAATGCACATCAATAGGGACTTGAATACCATAATTGCGCAAGGCTTGGCAGATCATAGGGCCGCAGGTCAAGTTGGGGACATAGTGGTTATCCATGACATCAAAGTGAATGAGGTCAGCTCCTGCTTCGACGACTTGTTCAACCTCTTGGCCGAGCTTTGCAAAGTCAGCAGATAAGATAGATGGGGCAATTAAAAAAGTTCTCATACAGTATTTTACCTTGAGTGTATATTCATCTATATTTTTACAATGATTGTTTTTTATTTTATTCAATAAACAGTATTTAATCACCTTTTTAAAGCACAGAGGTCATTATGAGCCAAACCACACCCACTTCTGATTCGGCTAAGTCCGCTGATAAAGGTATCACTTTTTCTGATTTAACACATGCTATGAAAAGTGTTTGCGCTGCTTTTTTTGGAGTACAGTCAGAAGCAAATAGACAACAAGACTTTGAAGAGCTAGAGCAGCCTTTCACTTATGTGATTGCTGCTGTGATTTTAGCTTCAGTCTTTATCTCTTGTTTATTCATTGTGATTTTATGGATCACTCATCAGTACTAAGTTATTTTTCACGCTTGGTATAAAGCAAAGAGCTCTGCAACTTTTTTTCGACTTCGGCCATTTTGGCTGATGTTTCGTTGTACTTGAATCGAGCTTAATTTGGCTCCACGATAGAGCTCTCTCATCAGTTCAATATCATGATTACTCACCAGTACAGAGACCTTTTTTTCTTGAGCGCAGATGCGGGCTGTTCGAGCTAACAGGGCTTGATCATCTAAATCAAAAGTATTGTGAGCGTAACTGGTAAAGTTAGCACTTTGCGAAAGTGGCGCATAAGGTGGATCGCAATAGACAACGTCTGTCGGTCGAACTTGTTTAAATGCTTCTTTATAGTCTATGCAACGAAATTCTGCTTTTTGCGATTTTTCCGAAAAGTACCATAACTCTTTCTCTGGAAAATAAGGTTTTTTATATGAACCAAAAGGCACATTAAACCCACCTGATTGATTATAACGACACAAGCCATTATAGCCAAAACGATTGAAGTACAAAAAGTATAGTGAACGCTCGAAAGGGTCTTTACATTGATTAAAGTGTTCTCGGTGACGATAGTAAGTTTGCTTGTGATTATTAGCGTCAACAAAAAAGCGACGAGCTCGTGCAATATATTCGTCAGGATTTTTTTGCAATATTTGATATAAATGAATTAAATCAGGGTTGATATCACATAAGAGATATTGCTCAAAATGAGTATTCAAAAAAACGGATCCTGCTCCAACAAAAGGTTCAACCAGCCTTTTGGCATGAGGTAAGTGGCTTGAGATTGCATCGACGAGTTTATATTTACCGCCAGCCCACTTAAGAAAAGCACGATGTTTATTCACAAATAACGAAGCTCTATACGTTTGAATGAATGCATTATTGTAACTGCTTTCACATTAAATAGCATCGTTTAAAATTAATCTTTGCATGCTCTTTGTTGGAATATTCTTCCAAGAGCGAATCCAGACCTCAGATTCAAGGTTAAATTGCTCTGTTATTTGTTGTGCGGCTTCGCGACTGGGGAATTGTCCAAGTAATAAAATGAAACCTTGAGCTCTTTTGAAAAGAAATAATTTTTGTCTACTGTATGTTTGTTGCCAGACCTTTGTTAAGGATGCAATGTTTTTTACAGCAGCAAGCTGAATGGTATAACCTGACTTAGGTATACTTGCCGTACCTTGTTGCAGAGAAAATAAACTTTCTGTTAACTTTGCATTTTCTTCTGTGTGCGCTTGAGCAGGTTGCGCGTCTATTGTATTGACTGAAGCAGTTTCTATGACTATGTGCGGTGTGGGTTTTGGTTCTTCGACAGAAATATCAATATCTTCTATAGGTAGAGTCACTTCTTGTTTGGTTTGTGCAGTTTTTGAGGGGAGGATTTCAGGATCTAATATTTCATTCGTTTTTTCATCATGCTGTTCTAAATAGGTTGTCATATTGATTTTTGGATCTAAAAAAAGAAATCCAGCTGCAATGAGTAAAGCAAGTACAATAATAATCGAGCTCACCAATTTGAGCATGAAGGTATTATGTTTGTGTTCAAGAGATTCGGGGTGATGTAAGGCTTGTTGTACAAGACCTACGATTTCATCGGGCTTGCCTGATTGGCGTGCTAAAAAACTTTGAATTAGATCTAAAGACAGAGCTGGTTTGGGCTCTGTGCGTTCTACGAGGCGACAATAGAGCTCTTGCCTTTCTTTTAGATTAAGCGGCTGCATATTGAAAGGCAACATCATGGCATGATACTTTTTGGGGATTAAGCGTTTGAAAGAGAGTAAACTTTCATTTTTGACGATCAAAATAATACGCAGACGTATACCGTGGGCTTGTAGATGAGAAAGAAGAAGTAATTCATCCATGACCTCTTGAGGTAGATAGTCAGCGTCATCTAAAACCAATAGCATGGAATGTGTATGACCATTTGCGAGACGTACAATGGTATCTGAGATAGCATCTTCGTTGTTGTAAAGCGGATTAGTAAAAAATTGAGGTACAATTTTTTGACGAATTTCTGCTAGAGTTGTTTGTTGGGGGCAGGCAACGAAAGCTTGATTATAGGTATCGAGTTGTTCAAAAAGTGAAAGCGCAACGGTGCTGCGACCCGAACCTTGGTCTCCAGATAAAATGACGACACCATCGCCATAATTTAGGTTATGGACAAGTCGTGCTAACATATCATCTTGTGAAGCGAGGAGCGTGTGCTGTTTCATTCTGATATACTCGGCAAAAAGCTCACACAAATCACAATGTATTCAGGTGTAACCCTTTATGACTTGTTGAAGTAAGTTGTTGGGTACATGCTTCATAATTTTAGCCTTACCTAACGATTCAAGCAAAACAAAATGTATGCTTCCTTGACTGTTCTTTTTATCGCGCTGCATGAGCGTGACATATTCATCATAGCTGGCTTCATGACGTAAGTTGAGAGGAATCTGTAATTTTTTTAGCAAAGTGCGTAAGCGCTCTACGTCGGCAAAAGAAATTAAATCTAAGTGTGCAGAGAGTTGCGCTGCCATACACATACCTATGGCGACGGCTTCACCATGTAGGTATTGCTGATAATGTGTTTGTGCTTCAATAGCATGCGCAAAAGTATGGCCAAAGTTAAGCAGAGCTCGTATATGGTGCTCGCGCTCGTCTTGTTCCACGATATATGCTTTGATTTCGCAGCATTTTTTTATGAGGTAGCATAAGGCTTCTTTATCTTTATCGATGATGCGTTGTGTATGGGCTTCAAGCCAATGAAAGAATTGCTGATCCCAAATCGCTCCATACTTTACGACTTCTGCGAGCCCTGAAACAAACTCTCTTTCAGGAAGAGTATTTAAAGTCGCTATGTCAATCAATACTGCGCGAGGTTGATAAAATGCGCCGAGCATGTTTTTACCTAGATTGTGATTGATAGCAGTTTTACCTCCAACAGAGGCATCAACTTGGGCAAGTAGCGTTGTGGGCATTTGTATGAAGTCTGTACCTCTTTGATAACATGAGGCTGCAAAACCTGTGAGATCACCTATGACACCACCGCCTAATGCGATCAAAGTTGTATCTCGACCAAAATTTTTCTTCAGTAAAGTGGTTGCAATAAGCTCTAAGGAAGCTAAATTTTTATACTGCTCTCCTGCTGGGAGTATTAAGGTTTCTACTTTATCTAATGACTCCAAGTGTTGTAAAAGAGGCTCAAGATAAAGAGGAGCAATGTGCTCATTAGTGACAATGAGCACATTTTTGTACCTCAGATGACGCACGAGTAATGTGTCATTTAGAAAAGAGGTTCCCAAAAGTATAGGGTAGCTTTGGGAGTTTAAGTTAACCCGAATCGATTGCGACATACTATGAAATGCTAGAAGCCTAACTTGTCAATAATATGACTTGCTACGACTTTTGCACTTTGCTCATCCGTACGAATCACGACATCAGCAATTTCTTCGTAATAAGGATTACGCAATTGAGCCAGTTTCTCTAAAACTTCTCTTGGATTATCTACTTGTAGTAGAGGGCGACGCTTGTCTTTTTGTGTGCGAATGACTTGCTTGTCGATTGTTGTATCAAGATAGACAACAATACCACGTGCACATAGTCGATTTCTCACATCCTTGCTCTCTACAGAGCCACCACCGGTTGCAAGTACAATACCTTGTTTTTCGCTGAGTTCGTCTATGACAGATTCTTCACGAACACGAAAGCCTTCTTCACCTTCTACATCAAAGACCCAAGAAATGTCAGCGCCTGTACGCTGTTCAATTTCTTGATCGGAATCAAAAAAGTCAAGGTGTAACATTTGCGCTAAATGGCGACCAATAGTACTTTTCCCTGCTCCCACAGGTCCCACTAAAAAGATATTACGTTTCTCAGTCATTTGTATTACGTCAGATTTCTTTAGATTTACCACCGTCGGTAAAAGTTACCGACCCAAAAATACAAATCACTTACACCAATAAATTATTTTCACTTAAGTTATGCAATCGTTTATTGGTGTGAGTGCTTTTATTCAATGAAAAGCGCATTTTTTTTCGCCTTATGGTTCATTATATCAAAAAAATCGTTACTTGTTACTAAAATCATTTAATATGCATGATTTTAGGGGTAACAAAAATCAAAATTTCGCTTTTTTCGATAAAATCTCGTGTAGAACGGAAGAAAAAACCTAATCCAGGTAAGTCACCGAGCCAAGGCACTTTTTTGACACTCTTTAAAACTTTCTTCTGATAAATGCCTCCAATAATGAGTGTTTGTTTATTTTCTACTAAGACGCGTGAACTCATTCTTTGCATATCAATAGAAATAGCTTGTCCTGTTGAGGTTGTGACGGTATCACCTCTATGATCTTGTTTGACTTTAAGATCCATTAAAATACGTTGATTAGGTAAAATTTGTGGTGTCACCTGTAGCGATAGCGCCGCTTTTTTGAATACTACTGAGGTTGCACCACTTGAAGATGATTCAACGTAAGGTATCTCTGAACCTTGCTCAATAGAAGCTGTTTGATGGTTGACTGTCGTGATTCGGGGGCTGGCTAAAATTTCAATATGTTGTTCTTGCTCGAGTGCAGAGAGCTCTAAATCAAGAATGTGATCATCTGCAATCTTCGCGACTTGTAATCCTATTTGTGCAGGCTTTCCATGTGTGGGCACCGCAGGTAGATTTATATTCCAATTTTTTTCATCAACGCTTATTTGAGAGAGACTGTTGTGAGAAGCTTTAGAGAAACTACCCCAGCGTATGCCTAAGTCATCGGATTTTTGCTGACGCAAAGTGATCACGCGTGCTTCGATGGTTACTTGCTGAATGGGCACATCAAGACGCATTAATACATTTTTGATTTGTGCAACTCGCTCTTGGGTATCGTGAATAATAAGAATGTTCGTGCGTGTATCGTGAGATAAGAAACCCTTACGAGAAAGCAGGTTCATATTTTTTGCTTGAATCAGTTTTGCTGCCGTTTCAGCTTTGGCATAGTTGATTTGTATTACTTCCGTAGCAAGAGGGCTGTTTTGCTCTAGTTCCTGCATATTTTGTTGCTGCTTTAAGTCATATTCATGCATGTCTTGACTGGGTAAAATCATAATGGCTTGATCTATATAACGCTTCTCTAAGTTTTTGAGTTTAAGAATTAAATCAAGAGCTTGATCCCAAGGTACGTCTTTTAGGTTTAATGTTAAATTTCCTTTAACAGCATCAGAAGTGACTAAATTTAACTGACTTACTTTTGCAATAATGCGTAAAACATCTTTAATAGGCATATTTTCTACGGTTAAGGATAATTTTTTTCCTGTGTAGTGTCTTTGTATCTTAGGTATCTTAGGTATGACCTGAGGAGGAGCGGTATGGCTGATGGTTTGCTGCGCGTCAAACATAAGCTTGTAGCTATGAGAGCTATGTTGCAGAGTAAATGTTGTAGCTTGTTGTAAATGTATGTCAATGTGTACATCTTCTTTTGACTTGATGTGTAAGAAGGTGACTGGATCGAGGTGTATCTCTTGCTTTGGTTGAAGCAGCAAAGACTTTGTTGCTGCAAATTGCAAAGTTAACTTTTGATCTTTTTCTGAATTTATTATTTTAGGTTCTCTAGGTAATTGAGAAAAGAAAAACTCAACCGTAGTGCGCTGATCTCGATCAGTGAAGTAGGCAATATGGATAAGTTTAGGCATGGCATACGCTGTAGAGGTACAGAGTAAAAAATAAAGTAGGCCTATCTTACGTAGAAGAAAAGTATACATAGTGGATTGCATGATATGTCAACGCTTCAAGGCTATGCGTTGATCTTGTGATGGATGACATATATCCTCAACACTATAAATTAAGCTTGAGTCATCAATAGAAAGCACTTTATGTGGCGTGTTGAGTATATGTTCTCCTTGTTGTAGTTGCTGTAGCTGACCTTCTCTAGTACGGATAAAAGCCCATCTGTGATGAGAAAAAGAAAATATGCCTACGAGCTCAAATGCAGGCTTATTTTGTTGAGGGTCTGTTGTGGTATGCGATGAACAGAGTTTTGTAGCAGCTGCAGTTTTTGAGGCAAAAGGGCTTGTATACGATTGAGGTTGATAAGGCTCAACAGCGCAAGCTTGATGGATAAAGAACATACCGCATAACATAGCAGGATATAAAGTACGCATAAGAGTGCCTTATATTTTCTTGAGATGAAAAAAGTGAATATGAATTTTGGAAGTTAAGTAAGCAGAACTACTTGAACGTGAAATGTTCAGACTTTCTATGCGAGCTAAAACGCCTAACGATAAAATTTTTTCTATAAAAAAACCCAAAGCATGAAAAGTTGATTGCATATGTATTTCAAGCGCGAGTCTTTGGTGATAAGGAAAATCTGCTGGTGGCTGCCAATGCAAGCCAAGCAGAGATAAATCTAAGGGCTTGATGACGTGTTCAAGTTTTGCAGCAAGATAACGATCGTAAGCTTTAGGTAAGTTCAAATATCCTTCATTTTCAATTTGCTTTGCGATGAGGCCTTGTGCTTGGCGTGTTTGTTTTAAGTTATGCCTTATTTCTTGTGCTTGTTGTACAGTATATTGAAGTTTTTGCACTAGGTTTTGCTCTGTTTGTAGTTGTGTGTAAAGCATCCAAAGATAGAGCATATAAAAGCATATCAATAGCCCTACCAAAATAGAGATGTCTTGTTTTTTTTGGCGTTGTTTTGTTAAAGAAACAAGCATAGATGTCCTGATTATGACTTAGATAAATGAACATTAAAGTGCAACTGGAATTGATATCTTGAAGGCGTTGCCGTGTTATCCATTTGTATCGATACAATATGAGGCGATACAAGTAATGCACTGGTTTCAAGCTGAGTTATCCATTGCTCTAGTGCAGAGTGTGACATAACATGCCCTGTTAAAAAAAGTTCTGTTTTTGATAGGTTTAGTGTATCGAGCTGTACTGCATCATGTTGTTGGTAGAGTAAAGTATGTAGTATTTGAATGGGTACGTTTTGTTCGATCTGTAAGTGATGTACTTGCTGAAGTCTTGTTTTAAGTAAACGATGTTGTTGCTGTGCTTGAGTCAAGGTTGTAACATCGGGTAGAGCTTTGAGTTCTACACGCGCTTGATGTTGATGCTCAGCTTCTTGTTGTAAATGCTGATTTAAAAAGAAATGTGCAAGTCCTAAAATGGCCACCAAGAAGACCGCAAAGCGTATGAGGAGCTTGGACTTCCGTTTTTTTAACAAGGCAGATTTCTGCCGTAACAAAAAAGTAAAGAACATATCCGTGTTTCTTAAATGCTTCTATAGTTAAAAGAAGCTGTAGCTTAACAAATTCAGAGGTATTTTGAAAATTCATTTATGTAAATCAGGCATTAACAATGCATATAAAAGAAACTTTTCTACTTCTCTAAATCAGAGAGGCTGTTTATAATGCAACACGTTTATTTTATAAAGACTGGATTAGATTTATGCTAATGAGAAAAGTGTTTACTGTTTTCTTGGCGCTTACTTTTGCCGGCTCCTTAGCTGTTGGGTTATTGTATATTTATGTGCAACCTCAACTTCCTGATGTTTCTAGCTTAAAAGAAGTAAAATTAAGTACGCCTCTTAAAATTTATAGTCAAGATGGCAAAGTTTTGTCTCAATTTGGAGAGAAACGCCGTGTTCCATTAGGTATTGATCAAATTCCTCAGCAGATGATTGATGCATTTTTGGCGACTGAAGATACACGTTTTTACGAACACAGTGGTGTTGATCCTATCGGTATTATTCGTGCTGCAATTGTATTGATTACTACTGGGCAAAAGAGCCAAGGTGCTTCTACTATTACCATGCAAGTTGCACGTAATTTCTTTTTATCTCGAGAAAAAACATATATTAGAAAAATTAAAGAAATTTTTGTTGCGCTTCATATTGAACAGCAGCTTTCGAAAGATCAAATTTTAGAACTGTATTTAAACCGTAGTTTCTTTGGTAATCGCGCTTATGGTGTGGGCGCTGCTGCTGAGGTGTATTATGGGAAAACAGTTGATCAACTTTCGCTTTCTGAAATGGCAATGATAGCTGGATTACCTCAATCACCTTCTGTTGCTAATCCAATTCGTAACCCAGAGCGTGCTTTAAAGAGAAGAAATATTGTCTTAACACGCATGCTTGAAGTGAAAATGTTGGAACAAGAGCAGTATGATGAAGCTGTCGCGACACCTATATCGGCAACATATCATGACTCGCATGTAGATTTTTATGCACCTTACATTGCTGAAATGGCACGTAATTATCTAGTCGATAAACTAGGGTCTGAGGTCGCTTACTCAGGTGGTTACTCTATTTATACGACGATTGATTCAAAGATACAGCATTATGCTCAAGAAGCATTACATAACAATATTTACGATTATGATGAACGTCATGGTTACCGAGGTCCGGCTGATAGATTATGGAAGAAAAATGAGCGCCCTTGGATGGATAATCAAATTACTGACTATTTATCACGTATTCCTAATGAGCAGGAGTTGATTCCTGCCGTGGTACGCTCGGTGCAAGAGCGTTCAGCAAGAGTCATGACGCGCAGTGGTAAAGAGATTATGCTGCAGTGGCCTAATCTAGTATGGGCAAGAAAATTTATTTCTGATACCAGACAAGGTGGTGTTCCCAAAAGTGCTCGGCAAATTCTCACTGCGGGTGATTTTATTTGGATTCGATATAATGATAAAAAAGCTTGGCAGTTATCACAAGTTCCAGAAGTCACGAGTGCTATGGTCGCTATGGATCCTTATGATGGCTCAATTAAAGCTTTAGTAGGTGGATATAACTTCCATAAAAGTCAGTATAACCGCGCGATACAAGCAAATCGGCAGATTGGTTCAAACATTAAGCCTTTCATTTATGCAGGTGCTTTAGAAAAAGGTCTTACTTTGGCTTCTTTGATCAATAATGCCCCAATTAACGAATGGGACAAGCGTCAAGGCGTAGCATGGCGACCCAAAAACTCCCCAGATATTTATACAGGTCCTACGCGCTTGAGATTGGGCTTGAGTATGTCGATCAATGTGATGTCGGTACGTTTGATGCGTCAAGTGGGTTTAGATGCAACGATTCAAGAGTTATTAAAGTTTGGCTTTGTAAAAGAAGACTTACCCAGAAATGAATCGTTGGCTCTAGGTTCGGGTTCTATTTCACCTTTGAAAGTTGCAAGAGCCTATTCTGTCTTTGCCAACAAAGGTTTTTTGATTGAACCTTTCTTTATTAACTACATCAAAGATCCAGATGGCGAGATCGTTATATCCTCTAACTCACGTGTTGCTTGTCAAAGTTGTTATGATGCGTTGGAAAAAGAGCAAGAGATACAAAATCAAATCAATCGTGCGGATTCTACTTTGGCACCCATTCAGCTTAATTACACCGTACAGGGTATGTGTCCTTTGCCTCGAAAACGTTTAGCTGTAAGAGTGGTTGATCCTAAGGTGACTTTCTTGATTACTCAAGCAATGGAAAGCGTGATTTGGGGCGGTGGAAACTGGAAACATAACACAGGCTGGACTGGTACGGGTTGGCGTGCTTCAAAGGTTGTGAAGCGCAGAGATATTGCAGGTAAAACAGGTACAACGAATGAGGCAAAAGATACTTGGTTTTCTGGTTTTAATCCACAGCTGGTGGCCACTTTTTGGGTTGGATTTGATGACAGCCAACGTAGGTTAGGTAGCACTATGCCTCATCCTAGTTTTAAAGATAAGATATCTGGAGCAGAATCAGGTGCAAAAACAGCAGGACCTGGTTGGAATGCTTTCATGAAAAAAGCTTTAAAACCTTACTCTATGAAGCCTTTTTCAATACCATCAGGTATTATTTCGGTTCGTATCGATCGTGACACAGGGTTGTTGAGCCGAAAATCAGATCACACAAGCCGCTTTGAATATTTTATTGAAGGTACTGAGCCTAAGAAGTTCGCTTCTGATGTGTATCAGGATACGCAATCTCCGGATGCTCCCTCTTCTGAGAATCAGGAGCTTTTTGAATAATTTTAGATAACGCTCAGACAGCAAAAATGTCTGAACTATTCATAACTTGTGTTGCAACCTGCTCAATCGACGAGTAGGTTGTACAAGGTTCTTTGTTTTGTAATATGCGACGTAGCATATCAAAAGCAACCGCTGCACTAAACTCACGCACAGCATCTCGACTGCGATTTTTAAAGTAGACTTTTTGGATATAGCTATGTGTAGGCGTTGCAAGTGCGATACAGACGGTACCTACAGGTTTGTCTTCATTTCCTCCATCGGGTCCTGCAATCCCTGTTGTCGATAATGCATAATCACTTTGGCTAAGACGACGTATGCCTTCGGCCATTTGTGCTGCAGTCATGAGAGAGACTTCACCTTCCTCTTGTAAAATGTGTGGGCGTACGCCTAAGCGTTCTTTTTTTGCATGTGCATCATAAGCAATAACACCTTCTTTGAAATAAGCTGAGCTACCGGCAAAGCGAATCAATTGACTTGCTAATAAGCCACCTGTACAAGACTCGGCTAAGCTCAATGTTTTATGGTGTTGCTTGAGTTGCTGATGTACAACTTCAGCCAGCGAGGTGCATTCTTGCCCGACAATCATGTCACCGAGTTGCTGTGTCATGGTGTGTTCAAACGCTGATAATTGCTTTGCTGCACTTTGTGGCCCAATCAGTTTTAATTCAATGTAAGGTGAAAAAGCGCGGTAACCTAGGCTTATACTCTCATCATTTTGTATTGCACTGAGCTTTTCTTGTAAAAAAGATTCACCATGCCCAAAAACAAGAAATTTTTTCAATATGTTTGATATAGATTGAGTGAAGTTTTGTTTTACAAAAGGGAGGAGCTGTTCTTTGATCATCGGTTTGAATTCACGTGGTACACCGGGTGTAAAGAAAAACCAAGCTCGATTTAATTTCACAGCAAACCCGCAAGCTGTACCATAAGGGTTATCTATCATGCGTGCAGACTGGGGTAACATAGCTTGTTTGGTGTTACATGCCGGTACTGCAATTTGACGCTGTGCAAAAAAATCATCCATTTTCTTTTGCCATACTTCACAAAGAACGAGAGGTTCTTGTAGAGCCATCGCCATCGCTTCTGTAGAGAGATCATCTGTAGTTGGACCAAGTCCACCATTGACGATAACTAAATCGGCTTCGGTACTGCGCTCAAGGAAAAGAGCTGTAAGATCTTCTCGGCGATCACCTATGGTGTTTTTACGATGAAGCGCTAAGCCTTGATCCCATAAATATTGTGCAAGCCAAGCAGCATTGGTATCTACGATTTGGCCACATAAGACTTCTTCGCCTGTACAGATGAGTTCAATTTTCATGTTTGAGTTCCTTGTTTTTTATTTTATTGTTCGGTTTGTATCAATCAAATATATACTAAAAGTAATGGCATAGACAAAGAGGTATCTTATCATGGATTTAAGAGTGGCAACTGATGCAAAATGGGTTGATCTGGTGCTCAATAACATCGATCGTTTTATTATTGATCATGCGCAAACAAAACGTAAATCAGCTCATGCTGCAATGTCTATGTTGACTTATTATCCTGATAAGCAAAATCTGGTCAAGAGTATGTTGACGTTTTCTGTTGAAGAATTACAATATTTTCAGCGTGTTATGCACTTGATGCATCAGCGTGATTTAACTTTGTTGCCCGATGAACAAACACCTTATATTAATTTGTTATGCCAACATCTTAGACCACAGCATGATGAGTATTTTTTAGATCAACTTTTGATTACCAGTATTATTGAAGCGCGTAGTCACGAGAGGTTTTCTTTGATTGCAGCGGCTTTAGGTGAAGGTGACTTAAAAGATTTTTATCAGTCGATAGCTCAAGAAGAAGCGCATCACTCTAGCTTGTTTGCTAACCTTGCTTTGCATTATTTCTCCCATGAGGCCGTGACGATTCGGCGTGCTCAGCTTTTTACTGCTGAAGCGGAGTTGATTAAAAATCTACCTATTAAGGCTTGTGTACATTAAGCTTTATCGGTAGTTTAATATCGACTGAACTCATCAAGGACTGATAATGACTTCTTTTATTCAAAACATGCGTCAATTTTCGTTGCAAAACCTTTATAAGTTTTTGGCTATAAGTTTTGCTTTACCTACTTACGCTGAGCCTATTGTCATTGCACATCGAGGTGCACCAGGTTATTTGCCTGAACATACTTTAGCGAGTAAAACCTTAGCCTACGCTATGCGTCCTGACTTCATTGAACAAGACGTGGTTTTAAGTCGTGATGGTCATTTGTTGATTTTACATGATCATCATTTAGATCAAGTCACCGATGTTGCTGACAAGTTCCCAGCAAGAGCTCGACATGATGGCCGTTATTATGCCATTGATTTTGATCTGGATGAGATCAAACAGCTACGCGTTGTTGAACGCTTTAATCATGAAACCAAAGAACGTTTTTTTCCACAGCGATTTCCTCAAGGTGCTTCTTCTTTCAGTGTGCCGACATTAGAAGAAGAAATAGAATTAATTCAAGGTCTTAATCAGACATTAGGCTATGATGTGGGGATTTATGTAGAAATTAAAAACCCTCAATTCCATCGAGAAGAAGGTGTTGATATCAGTACAAAAGTACTGCAAACACTGAAGCAATATGGTTATGATTCACCCGCAAGTAAGGCATACGTTCAGTGTTTTGATGCTGAGGAGCTAAAGCGTATTGCAACAAGATTAATGCCTGAGTTAGATATGCGGCTTAAGTTAGTACAGCTTATTTATCAGCCTTTACCTAAAGATTTTACTCAGAAAGACTTTGATAAGATGAAGCAATATGCAGATGCTTTAGGTATCAACAGTGACAGGATTGTACAGAAAGGTTTGAAGCCTGATCAGTTTAAACTTACAGGTTTTGTTGAGCAGGCACATCGATATGGTTTGGATGTGCATGTGTATACCTTGAGAGCTGATGAGTTACCTAGTTACGCTCAAAATTTTCATGATGCGCTTCATGTTTTGATTAAAAAAGCAAAAGTTGATGGTCTATTTACAGACTTTCCTGATCAAACTCGGCAATTTATTTTTAAATCTTCTTAAATCAATATACGATTGAGGTATAAAGCGCATGAGATGGCTTGGGTAGAATTCATGCGCTGATATACTATCGTGAGTGAAGCTTTATTTGGAAGAAAGATTAACTGTTCTGAGCTATTTTTTGCAGCACATGTGCTGCAGCAACAAAGCCAAAAGTACCGGTAACGACTGTTGATGAGCCGAATCCTTGCTCGCAATCCATTTTGAGTACGCCGTCACTCTGTTGCTTTGTGGTGCATACTTCTCCCTCTTGAGTGGGGTAAACCAGCTGCTCGGTTGAATAGACACAAGGAATTTGAAAACGTCTTTTTAAATTTTTAGTGAAACCGTAATCTTTACGCAGTGTTTGTCTGACTTTAGATGCAAGTGGATCTTGTGTTGTTTTGGCCAGATCTGTGACTTTGATTTGAGTGGGATCAACTTGGCCTCCTGCACCACCAACAGTGAGCATTTTGATTTTATGACGTTTACAATAAGCAATTAAGGCTGCTTTCGTTGCGACCGCGTCGGTACAGTCGATCACATAAGTGATGTCTGTGGGTATGATTTGCTCTAGGTTATCAGGCAATGCAAAATCTTCGATTTGGTGTATGGTCAGTTCAGGGTTAATATCGAGCAGCCTTTGCGCCATAACTTCGACTTTGCTTTGGCCAACGGTACTGGTTAAAGCATGTGCTTGTCTATTGATATTCGTTACGCAGATATCATCTAAGTCAACTAGAGAGATACAACCTATGCCACTGCGCGCTAAAGCTTCAGCAACCCAAGTGCCAACGCCTCCTATACCGATGACCATAATATGGCTTTGAGAAAAGCGTTTTAAAGCGCTTTTACCATATAAACGCGCAATGCCGCCAAAGCGTAAAGATTCAGACTCTGTCATAAAATTCCTCTTGTTGATCCACGACATCATTTTACTGTTATAGATGAGTCGTACGATGCAAGATATTGTGAAGATATAAAAGGGCTTATTATATATGAAATTGGAGTCATACAGAAATGCTGTAATCTTCAATTACAGAGACTGTGACTGATGTACAAAAATCTATGATAGGTTACGAGGTATAGAACATATTACGTTTGTAGAGATTAATTTGCCGCTGTATTTTTGTTCTCGCTTTTTGCGGTACCTGACCTTGCTGCTTGAGTGCCCATTGTAGGCCTTGTTTGCTATAGCTCAGTTTAATGGAGTCTTGGGGTAAGAGCAGGCCATCATGATGACGCGACCAGATCATATTTGCTTTGGGCTTGTTTTGTGAGGTTGAGTAACCTGAACTATGGTGTGAGCTTTCTATTTTCATTGTCTTTTCTCGTGTTAAAAAAGCTTTTATGTGAGTAATAAGTAGCTGATATGCTGTAATGTAGAGATGCCTGTAACCTTCAGCCATCGCTTAGAAATGGTAAGAGAGGGATCGGATTTACCGTTTTCAATATCAGAGAGGTGGCGAACCGAAATTTCGATACGCTCAGCTAGTACTTCTTGAGTAAGTTTTGCTTGTTTTCTAAATTTTTTTAGAGTTTTTCCTTGTTGCAATAAGTCCTCTTTTCTCTCTACCCATAAGTTAGAATAAGTCGACAATACTCTTTCTTCCATGAAGGATGCTCCTTATATGATTTATACGCTATGTAGAAAAATTCGAATTAAAGGCTTTTGTTTTTTGTAACCCTAATACGGCATAAAAAATTGTGCCTTTTGTAAGAAATTTACGCAATACCCCAAAAACAATAAAATACAAAATTCTTTTAAAGTTTTTATTTCAGCATTAAAGTCTAAAATAAAATAAAATTTTAGTCATTAAATCTACTATAAAAACAACTTCAAGAATGAAATCATATTTGCATAAATATTTTTTTGGAATAATAGTTCTATTCATACTTTTTTATGCGTATTTTGGGTGTTAAATCACGCATTTTACTTACTGATTAAGTCAGTTTTTAATGCAAAGGCGTAAAAAAAAGGAGCATCTTAGAGTTTTCCATGTTTAGATAAATGGTAACTATGTTTCCAAGTGATAAGGAACTTTATGTTACAAACTCAGTTCTATATACGCTATATAAAATATCTTGTTATATTTTTACTGATCTCTAATGTCCAAATGGTATGGGCTGATTTTCGTCCACTCCAGCGTGCCAAAGCATACCAAGATGATTTAGATGTTTCACAGTACTATGTCAGCGAAAAGTATGATGGAGTACGTGCTTATTGGGATGGTCGGAATTTATATACACGTACGGGTCGACAAATTCATCCACCTTTGAGTTGGGTTAAGGGCTGGCCTTCGCAGCCTCTTGATGGTGAGCTTTGGCTAGGTCGTGGTCATTTTGAAAATATATCTGGATTAGTTCATCGCTCCAAGACTCATCCTCGTGACTGGCAAAAAGTGCGATTTATGGTCTTTGACATGCCTAACTCTGAGGGTTCTTTTGCACAGCGGCTTAAAGCTATGCAGCAGTTATTTGTCTCCCTCTCGAATGTTAGCCTAACCTTAGTACCTCAGCGCGCAATCAAAGATAAAAAAGCTCTACAGCTTTGGCTTTACCAGCTGGTGGAGCAAGGTGCAGAAGGGGTAATGCTCAAACGTAAAGATAGTCCGTATCGTGCAGGTTATAGCTTAGACTTAGTCAAACTTAAATTACATACCGATGCTCTGGCTCAAGTTATAGGTTTTGTACCCGGGCAAGGGCGCTTAAAAGGTGTTATGGGTGCCTTAATTGTGAAAGATCAATCAGGCAGGCAATTTAAAATTGGTACGGGCTTTACGGATCGAGTTCGACAACATCCACCGCCACTTGGTTCATGGGTGCGATATAAGTTTATCGGTAAGACGCAAAAAGGTAACCCGAAGTTTGCAAGTTACTTAGGGCCGAGTCATTCCAAGTAAGACTTTGCTTCAATGTTTGGTCAATCGAGTAGGATGTGTAATACATCGGTAATGCTTCTTTTGATGTGGTGCTGCTTTGAGCCACTGAGATATGAGATCTCTTATATAAGTGTAATGACTTGAGCGTACTCTCGTTGAGCGTGTTGTTCGAGGCTCTAAATAGTTGTATATATATTTAAGTTTCCATGCAATAAAGCTTTTTACTTCAGGATAGGTTTGAGTATGCTCAGCTGTATGCAATAAGGTGTCAATAATGACATAGTTAACACGCATCCATACATCTCGATAAGCTTCTGCAGGCTCATTACCTAGAATCGTTGATTTTAATATTTGCTCCATAAATCGATCTAAATTGAGTTGCTCGGGATCATGTTGACTTGCCTGCCATATTCTATTCAATCGATGAGGTGCAAATAACTTTTTAAAAATACGTCGTGCGTATATTTCAGCATATCCTTTGTAGTTTAAGGATGCATGGGTTGTTTCTGGGTAAATGCGACTTTTGGCAAAGTGTGTTGTCCCTGGTGCTTGGATAGCTAAGCGTTTGATGAGCGCAGGTTCAAGTGCTAGCTCTTGTATATTGAGATGTTTTATGATTGCTTTGAGAGCTTCATTTTGTAGCAGGGGATCTGCCCAAGCCCAAGGCGTCTGATTTTTATTGCTATAGTCGTAGTCTAGGCCGCCTAAGATTTGAATAACAGCATGTATTTGATGGATGTCTAGCATCAAGAGTTTAGGTATCAGGTGATGGAGCTCACTATCGTGCTCTCTTTCTAAAAGTGCTTGGCGAGATAATCCTTCTAAGGCAAGGTTTCTTGCTTTGTTGAGCTGATCGAGTGCCTGTATTGGATTGGTACCTATATCATAAGCTGTAGCATACATATGCCCTGAAACAGGATAAGCTGAGCTTTGCGCTGTGGTATAGCGATATCCTTTTTGCCAAACTTGCACAAAAAATTTATCACTTTCTTCAGCAGAAAACTCATTATAACCATAGTCAACAACTGAAACTTCCCAATTTCCTAAGCTTTGCTGGAATGCATTACTGATATCAATTTCGCCTTCTTCTATTTGTATTTGAGGGAAAGCGTAGTCCATCACAGAGCCATTAGTCAGGGTTGAACCAGCAAGATTTATGTTTAATCCTAGTGCGCGCCCTATAAGAAAAGCAACATCGATTCTCAGTTTAGCCATGACAAACTCAATACTCGATGACTGTGCTGCTTTTTTATTTTTCCAAGCTGATGTTAAAGCACGAGCGAGCAGGTTCATTTCGCGTAATTGTGCTTCATTAATGTGAATACTGGTGCTTATGATTTCACCAGTTAAAGGGTTAACTATCTTATAAAAAGAAGAGTGCTGAATGTAGGGGTTGAAAGACCACTGAATCACATTATATCTAGCATCTTGCGGTTGAATATCCTTAGGTTTTTTTTTGAAGATGATTGCATTTTTAAATCCAGCTTTTTCAAAGGCTGTTAGCCACCAACGACCACCTTCTGCTATTGCTTTGGTATAAGCTTTGGGAATACTGTTATCCAAATAGAATACAATAGGTTTTATCGGTAAGCTTAAGTCTGTTTTGGGCTTTGTTTTGGATAAACGAAATCTTTGTTGGTATCTTTTTTCAATCGTTTTTTGTAAATCTTTTTCATAAAATTGTCCATAAACAGGTTCAAAGCCACTTAAAGGATGGAAGACTTTCTTTTTGTAACCTGAACTTGGGAGTTCACTCCATATTTGACGCAAAATAAAACTTTTCTCTTCTGCATGAGTGGCTTTCTTTTTAGATGGTTTGATCCAAGTATAACGCACATCAGCATTGATATTTTTAGGATAAGATTTTACAGACTCGATGAGTGTGCTGATTTTTTGATGACGTATGTTAGCAAAAGGGAGCATGGCAAATAGATCATTCGCTTTTGCGATCCATTTTGAGCCTTTCAATGCTGAAGATTTCCAGATTACTTGTGAGAAAATAGGTGCATTGAGGGGTGATTTTTTATTTAAGTTTAAAAAGCTAGGCGTATTGAGTTGCTTGAGTATTAATAAGCCACCATATTTTTCAAATTGTACCAGTCGCGTATACTGCTCATGCTGCATCATTTTATGAAGTTTTTGAGGGGGTTGTCCGTTTACAATGGCTGTCGTCCATAAAAAAGGTTTGTTGAATCGATTGACTTCAATGTACACTTCGCCGTTGCGGTGCATACGGTGAATGGTAAAGATACCTCGAGATGTTTTGGATGCATTGATAATCTCTGATGCAGAAATGGCATAAACCTTATGTGTCATGCATCCATAAAACATAATCAAAGCACATAATATGAAACGGTTACCAGTCACTTTTAAACTCCATGATTGTTTATCTTACTGAGACTGGATAGAATGTGAAAGTATCTTTTTATATGATGTCGTGAGAGCTCTATAGATTAGTTCATGACGATTCTATCCATTTATTTAGAGTTTGCAAGAGTTGTTCCAAGACAAAGGGTTTCGTGACATAATCATTCATTCCAATCGACTTGCTCTTATCTCGATCGGTTTCCATTGCGTGTGCCGTCATGGCAATAATCGGCAGTTGTTGAGCGCTATAATGTTTACGAATTTCTTGCGTTGCCGTGAAACCATCCATTTCCGGCATTTGGAGATCCATAAGTATCAGAGCATAATCTTCTTTTTGGATGCAATCTAAGGCAATAAGGCCGTTGTCAGCGATATCCACAGTGTAACCACTAGAGCGTAAGAGTTCGCTTGCAACTTGTTGATTAATAATGTTGTCTTCAACAAGAAGTAACTTATGCTGTATCTGTTCAGAGAATATAGGTTGATGATGCGTATTGACATGCTGTTCTTGTTCATGAACAAATAAAGGTTCAAGTGTTTGGCTGAGTTTGAACGAATCAAAAGGCTTTTGCAAACAAGAAAAGGCATTAAATCCTGCATAGTTTGCAGGGTTGATTTTAGAATTATAATGCGTCATCAATAGTAAATGTGTAGGTTTGATTTGCGTGTCATGAGCTAGAAGATCGAGCATAGGTTGTATCCATTGATGGTCTTGGATCTCTTGCATACTGTGATCGGCAACGAGCAAGTCAGGTTGGATTGCGCGTGCTTGATCAAAAAACTCATTTAAATTGGTCACTGTTGTGGTGACAAAGCCAAGCTGCTTGAGGTAATTGCTATAATGGGTCAAACCTTTCTGGTTGTCATCTATAATCAAGGCCACTTTATCTGAATAGAGGTTAGAGGGATAAACCGGCTGCTCAATGGATGAGTCCACTGCATCTTGCTCAAGTTCAAACCCAAGTTCAAAAGAAAAGAGAGCACCTTGTTGTAATGCGCTATTCACTTGAATTCGTCCTCCCATTAATTGAATCAAGTGCTTACAGATAGAAAGTCCGAGCCCTGTACCACCAAAACGTCTTGTCATTGAACCATCAGCTTGTGTGAAAGCTTCAAAAAGCATTTTTTGCTGTGTATCACTTAATCCGATACCCGTGTCTTGGACCCAAAATTTGAGCTTTATCGACCTACCACTGCATGCAATCTGCTGACAGCCTAGTTCTACTTCACCTGTTTCAGTAAACTTCACGGCATTGGCAAGTAGATTAATCAAGATTTGACTTAATCGGAGAGAATCCCCAAAGCAAGTGAGCTGTGTAGGAATGTCTAGATGCAAAAGAATTTCTATATTTTTTTTATGCGCAGGCAAGACGGTGAGTTCAATGGCATGTTCAATCACATCTCTCATTGAAAAAGGAGCATGTTCTAAGTTGAGTTTTCCAGCTTCAATTTTTGATACATCTAAAATATCATTAATAATGTTGAGCAAGATGTGAGAAGAATTATAAGCTTTGCTGATGTAATCTTGTTGTTGTGCAGTGAGCTCTGTATTACGTAATAACTGCAGCATCCCAATAAAAGCATTCATAGGTGTACGAATTTCATGGCTCATGTTTGCTAAAAATTGACTCTTAGAGAGACTTGCTTCTTCAGCTTCCTTCTTAGCTTCAACCAAGGCTTCTTCATTTTCTTTTTGGCGCGTAATGTCTTTATTTGTGCCGACAACACGTTTGGGGCGACCATGTTTAGTAAATTCAACAATACGGCCTCGAGAAAGTACCCAAATATAGTGACCATTTTTACAGCGCATTCTAAACTCAGATTCAAAATCTGTATGTGGATTTTTGAAAAGATACTGAATTTTTCTTTGTTGCTCTACCACGTCTTCTGGATGAATGAGAGAAAAAATCCAAGAGCGTGAACAGTCAAAGTCATGAGTTTTATAGTCGAGCATGGTGTATAACGCAGGATTACAAGCGACTTGCTCCGAGCCGATGTACCAATCCCACACACCATCTTCTACTGCGTCCATAGCCAAATGATAGCGTTCTTCGGAGAGGCGTAGTTGTTCGGTTGCGTCATGTTCACTGGTGACGTCTCGCCACATGCTGATGAGACCTAGAGTATTGCCTTGACGATCATAAAAGGGAAATTTAGAAATATCTAAGCAGATATGACGCGAGCGTACTTGAATTTTATCTAAGTAGCGACAAGAAGTATGATTTGCGAGGATGTATTCATCTTCAAGTGCTACTTTTCTCGCTTTTTCTTCATCCATGAAATCGGTCGAGAGTACGCCTATGATTTGACTCTCTCGCATATCGAGCATTTGCTCTGCTGTTTTATTACAGCCTAAGTATCTTCCTTCAGTGTCTTTAAAGAAGATAGCGTCAGGAATGGAATCAATAAGCGCTCTCAGTTGGGCATACTCACGCTCACGTCTTAGATTAATTTCTTTTAGCTTCTTGGTACGTTGTGCCACGATTTTATCTAGTCTTTTGTTCTGATTTGACAAATGAATAGTGTATTTTTGGTGTTGATTAAAGGTTTGCGTGACCAATTTAAACCAAGGTTCCCATTCTGCTGAAACATACATAGGAGGTGAAACGGGTAGCTGAGCACAAGTTTCTAAATGAGTAAGTAAACGATTTGCAGGCGTGATAAAGGTTTTACGCATCAAAAAGTGAGTGAGGCTGAGCAATATAAAAAAGAGTAAGAAGATAATTGAGCCAATCAGAATCAGCTCTGGTAAGAGTATGTTGAACAGATGTGTATGTTCTTCTAGCGCTAAAAACTGCCAAGGCATGAATTTGAAAGGAGATATATAGATTTCGTAGTGTTCAAAAAGTGTATCAATATGTTTATAAAAATTGTCTCGTTGATTTAATGATTGAGTGAGTTGGTGATCAATCTTATTGTTAAAGCTTTGCCCCCAATTCCATAGAGGTTTTTTTTCACTATTAAGAAACACTCCTGAACCGATTAAGGATAAATCTTGGTTGAGGTGTTGTAGAGGCTTTGATAAATCGACCTCAATAGTAAGCAGACCTTTTTTCTGGCCGTGGACTATGATGTCTCTGCATAGTGTTGCCCTATCTTCATTAAAATGAATAGACCAAACACGGCTTTCGTATATTTTATTATGCTTCTGGTTATGAGCATGTTGATCTTTGATGTAAGCTGCAGTGCGTCGTAGTTCTGCTTCTGGTTGTTGCGGGTAATAGCTTATGCTGTAAGGTGTGATCAACATAATTGATCTGATATTGGGTAAGTGGGAGACTAAAGCGGTAAAGGACTCTGTCACATGCGTTGCCATACCTAAATGACGTTTAAAATCAGGTGTATCTTGCCAGGGCGTGAGGCCTATTATGTGACCGTATTGATTTAAAGGTGCCTTGGTTTGCATCTTTGCAAGGAGTACAAAGGTTTCGTTATGCTCAACATGCTCCCAATGATAAGGATTGAAATTATCTTCAGTGGTAAAGCTTTCAACTGCTGCATCGTTAAATAGAGAAAGAAAATTGAGAGCCCTTTGGAGCTGATTATCAATAACTTGTACATCGGCTTCAATGAGGGCTTGATGTTGGTGCATCAAGTTACGTTTTTGAGTTTTATAAAAGCCAAAGGTGCAAAGTAAGGTCACACTGATCAGACCAATATAAGTGAGTAAAACAGCTCGGTTGTAACGTTTCTGAATCGATGCTTTAAGAAGGCTTGTGCTTATGTTATGTAATTGATCGTCTGCTAATGTACTCATACAGATAGTTTCTTTCTACAAAATAGGTAGGCGGTATGATCGGCTAGACAAGTTGCTCTTGGATCATTGCAGTTTATTTACAATCCATATTATATCATTAGTTATTAAAAAAACATAGCAGTAACATGCGTTTACGATTTATTTGACAATATACACCATTTGTTTTTTTTAAAGAGATAAGATTTAACACACCCTTTTAAGGTGTGTTAAATCTATGATGTTTTCAAAGTTCTTCTTCAGCAAAGCTTGCCAAGCGTGAGCGTTGAATGCCATTGAGATAAATGTTTGCGCTGCCTTCAAAAGGCTTAAAGCGTTCTACAATGTAGGTTAAGCCTGAAGTAACGGAAGTGAGGTAGTTTGAGTCAATTTGCGCAAGGTTGCCACTACAAATAAGTTTTGAGCCTTCACCCATACGCGTAATGATGGTTTTTATTTGTGACACTGTGAGGTTTTGACACTCATCGAGTAACACAAATGAGTTTTGAATAGAGCGTCCTCGCATAAAGTTAACCGACTTAAACTGGATATTGGCTTTTTCCATAATATAATTCATGCTGCAACGCGGATTCTCATCATGCTTATGTAAGACCTCCAGCGTATCGGTCACACCTGCTAGCCAAGGCAGCATTTTTTCTTCCTCTGAACCAGGTAAGAAACCAATAGACTCGGCTATTTCTGGTGTGTTACGTGTTACAAGAATACGCTCAAACAGATTTTTCTCTATAACCGATTCCAAACCTGCAGCCATAGCCAGTAATGTTTTTCCACAGCCAGCTGGACCTGTTAAAATGACCATATCAATATCAGGATCCATCAATGCCTGCATAGCCATACCCTGATGGATATCTTTAGGAGATATACCCCAGACTTTTTGATGCATGATACGATCTTTACCTAAATCGACGAGATAAGCAAAGTCATTATCGATGGATTGAATCCTCGCACAGAAATCATTGCTGGCATCAATTAAATATTGATTAGCAAATAGCTCCTCTCTTTGATTAAACTCTGAAAGAGGAACACGATGTATTGTTTGTCCATGCTTTTGTTGTGTCTGTACCGACTTTACACTTTCCCAGAAGTCATGAGGATAATGAATAAAGCCTTTCGATAGTAGACTTACATCGTCCACAATTTGGTCTGTTCGATAGTCTTCAACATGTGTTAAGCCTGCACCTTTTGCTTTAAGCCTCATGTTGATATCTTTCGTGACCAAAATCACTTTTTTGTTTGTATGCTTACGTTGCAATTCTAAAGCAGTATTAATAATAATATTATCGTTATTACCCTGAGGTAATAAGACATGTTCTGCAGGAATCAAATGATCAGGGTAAATACTTAAACGCCCTTGGTGTATATGATTTTTTTCTCCGCTTTTGATAGGAACGCCATTTAAAATAGCTTCGGGTGAGGCGTGATCGAGGATTTTTTCTAAAGTTTTGATTGCGATTCTGGCATCGCGACTGACATCTCTTTTTCTATCTTTAATCTGATCCAGTTCTTCTAGAACTGTCATAGGTATGATGACATCATGCTCCTTAAATGAATAAACGGCTAAGGGTTCATGTAATAAAACGTTTGTATCTAACACAAATAACTTAGTTTTATTTTGCTCCATATAAAAGCCTCCTGGAATATGTAGAGCGACTAAAATAGAGGTAAAGGTTTGAACGTCTCCTAAATGGGGTGGGTATACATTAAAGATGACAGATAGAATAGAAAAGAACCAGTTTTTTCGACTAAAAATGAGAGAAATTGTATCTCGATTATGGAACTGTTTGTTATTTAAAGAACATATTAATTCCCATGTTAAGAGAGTTTTTTTATTTATATTTTCGCACGGCATCAAGGAGAAAAAATGGACTATTTTATATTTTTTATGACAGTACTGATTTTTCTACAAATTATTATGGGGATTGTTTTGTTTGCTGTAGTGTACGAACGTAAAAAGAGAACAAATAAAAATTTAGAATAAAGTCATGTACAGGTCGCTGTAATTGTGCTTCTGAGCGCTACTTCATAAGCAAATGCATGTTTAATTTAAAAAAGTTTATGCTTTTGCGTTATCAGCGCACAATTATCTTTTACATATGACTGAAGCTTAAGTTACCATAGCGTTCGCAAAAATTTATGACAGTGACAAAAGAGAGACAAGCATGCCATTTGCATTAGGGCAACGTTGGATGAGTGATACTGAATCTGAGTTGGGTTTAGGTACAGTCATCAAACTTGAAGGACGTATGGTAACTATTATTTTTCCCGCCACGGGAGAAACTCGATTATTTGCAAGAGAGAATGCGCCTTTAACCCGTGTTATTTTTAATCCTGAAGACGAAGTTCAAGGGCCTGAGGACTGGTTCTTTAGAGTTGAATCAGTTGAAGAAAATGATCACCAGCTGATGGTCTATCATGGTCGCAGAACAGACAATCAAGAAGTTATATCGCTTCCTGAAACACACCTTCATTACAATATTCGTTTTAATAAACCACAAGAGCGTTTATTTGCAGGTCAAATCGATAGACTGAATCGTTTTAGTTTACGTTATTATGCAAGACACATGATGCATAAAATGCAGACTTCAGAAACGCTTGGCATGCTAGGTGCTCGAGTGGGCTTAATTGCGCATCAATTATGGATTGCCCATGAAGTAGGTTCACGCCACGCACCTCGAGTTTTATTAGCAGATGAAGTGGGGCTTGGTAAAACGATTGAAGCAGGTATGATTTTACATCAGCAGCTTTTAACAGGGCGTGCCCAACGGGTTCTTATTGTGGTGCCTGAAAGTTTGTGTCATCAGTGGCTGATTGAGATGCTGAGACGTTTCAATTTACATTTCTCGATTTTTGATGAAGAGCGTTGTGTTGAAGCTTATGCTGATTACCATAATCCATTTGACTCTGAACAATTAGTGATTTGCTCTATTGACTTGTTGCGTAAGAAAAAGCGTTTTGAACAAGCACTCGATGCAGATTGGGATATGTTAGTTGTTGATGAAGCGCATCATTTACAATGGTCTAAAGAGAAACCAAGTCGTGCTTATCAAGTGATTGAAGCTTTGTCACAAGAAGTGCCAGGTGTTCTCCTTCTTACAGCAACACCTGATCAGCTCGGGCATGAAAGTCATTTTGCGCGCTTGCGTCTTTTAGATTCAGATCGCTTTTTTGACTACTCAGCTTTCATTGAAGAAGAAAAAAGTTACCAGAATGTTGTGCAGGCAGCACAAGCTTTGTCTCATGAGCACACTTTATCTGCTGAAGAAGCTACAGCACTTGAGCCTTATATGTTGGGACAAGATGTCAATCAACTCAATCGTGTTACCGATGGTGAGCGAGCTCTATTAAAACAAAAGTGGTTAAAACAGCTTTTAGACTGTCATGGTACGGGTCGTTTGTTGTTTAGAAATGTGCGCCAAAGTATTCAAGGCTTTCCTCAAAGGCATTTTTCTCCTCAAGCTTTTGCATTGCCTGAACAATATAAAACGGCGATGCGCGTGATGCAGTCTATACAGTCACAACAAACTCAGGCAGCTAAAATTGCTCAACTTTTATCACCTGAAACCTTGTATCAGGAGTTTGATGGTCATGGTGCTGGTTGGTGGCAATTTGATCCACGTGTTGAATGGTTATTGAAATTTTTACAAGATCACAAAAGTAAAAAAGTCCTGATTATTGCTTCGACGGCTCAAATTGCTCTTGTTTTAGAAGAAGCTTTACGCGCGCGCGCTGGTATTCGTGCAACGGTATTTCATGAAGGTATGTCTATTTTAGAGCGAGATAAAGCAGGTGCTTATTTTGCTCAAGTAGAAGGTGGTGCACAAGCTCTGATTTGTTCTGAAATTGGCTCAGAAGGGCGTAACTTCCAATTTGCAAGCGATCTGGTGCTCTTTGATTTACCGATTAACCCCGATCTATTAGAACAAAGAATTGGTCGCTTAGATCGTATCGGTCAGACACAAGATGTGCATTTACATGTGCCTTATTTTGAAGGAACAGCACAAGAGTTTTTGGTAGATTGGTATCACTTTGGCTTGAATGCATTTGAACAAACTTGCCCAACAGGGCATGAGTTGTACCAGATCTTCTTGGAACCTTTTGAGCAAAACTTACTTTCTTATTCAAAGTCTCAAGCAGGTAAATTGCTTAAAGATGTAGCGCAAAAAAGAACAGAGTTGACGCACCAGCTAGAGCAAGGGCGTGATCGTTTACTTGAAATGAATAGCCATGGCGGCCAAGCTGCGCAGCAGCTCGTTGATAAGCTTTTAGAGCAAGATCAGCGCACTGACTTTATTCAATTTATTTTAAGTCTTTGGGATATTATTGGTATTGATCAAGAAGATAAAGGTGAAAAAGTTTTAGTGTTACGTCCAAATGAGCACATGCTTTTCCCTTATCCAGGTATTCCCGATGATGGACTGATGATCACTTTTGATCGTGATGCGGCTTTATCTCGAGACGAAGTGACCTTCATGACACCAGAGCATCCGTTAGTACAAACAGGAATTGATTTAATTCTAGGTTCAGATACAGGTTCAACCTCGGTAGCACTGTTGAAAAATAAAGCTATGCCTGTCGGAACCTTGTTTGTTGAGCTCATGTATAGCTTAGATGTTTCGGCGCCCAAGGCTTCTCAGGTTTTCCGCTATTTACCGGCAACACCTATCCGTATTTTATTAGATCAAACAGGACAAAACTTAAGTCAAAAAGTAGACTTTTCGACTTTAGATGACCAGCTTGCTCCTGTAAATCGACATACGGCTATTAAACTGATTAATGCGTCTCAAACTTTGGTTCATCCTTTGATTCATCAATCGAATGAGCTGGCAGATTCTCGTGCGAAAGAGATTCAAGCGCAAGCAAAAAAATCGATGCAAACAGCTTTAGAGGAAGAGTTAAATCGCCTTACACAGCTTAAAGCAGTGAATCCTCATATTCGTCAGGTAGAGTTGGATTATATTCAAGATCAAATGCATGCCATTGCACATTATATCGAAAATAGCCAATTACAGCTTGATGCAATTCGAGTTATTTTAGTCAGTCATAAATAGAACATAAGGTCAACGTCACGTGAGCGGGGTTGGCCTGTTAAAGAGAGGATGCCATGTATGGCTTGGATACAAATTCGTATAGCAACAAAAGCAGATTCAGCTGAGCAAATCAGTGATGCATTAATATTGTTAGGTGCTGTTTCGGTGACTTTTGAAGACAGTCAAGATACGCCTATTTATGAGCCTATGCCTGGAGAAAGTCCGTTATGGAACCAGACCACGATCATTGGACTTTTTGATGCACTTACCGATATGGCAGAGGTTGTTGAGCATCTTAAGCAACATCCGCTTTTAGGTGCAGCTTTTACCTTTAAAGTCGAAGCATTAGAAGATAAAGATTGGGTACGTGCTTGGATGGATGATTTTCACCCTATGCAGTTTGGTCGTCGCTTGTGGATTTGCCCGAGTTGGCGTGAAGCACCTGAGCCTGATGCGGTCAATATTATGCTTGATCCTGGCCTTGCCTTTGGTACAGGCACGCATCCCACGACAGCTTTGTGTTTGCGTTGGCTTGATAGCTTAGACTTGTCTGATCAAGAGGTCATCGACTTTGGTTGTGGTTCAGGTATTTTGGCTATCGCAGCGCTGAAACTGGGTGCAAAGTGTGTTACAGGAATTGATATTGATCAGCAAGCATTGGATGCAAGTTTTGAAAATGCAAAGCGTAATGCAGTTGAACAAGGCTTGCAATTGTTCTTGCCGCAAAACAGTCCAAATGCCATGCAGGCTGATGTGTTGGTTGCGAATATACTGGCTGGACCTTTAGTGGAGTTGGCTCCAACGATTGCCGCTTATGTAAAACCGGGTGGACGCCTTGCTTTATCGGGATTACTTGAAGAGCAAGCAGAAGAAGTGAAGCAGGCTTATACACCTTGGTTTGATATAGATGAAGTGGCTTGTGATCAAGAGTGGATTCGACTTACAGCTGTTAAAAAAAATAAGTCTTGTTAAAAAAAAATATTTTAAGTAACAAAGTTAAGTGTAAACATAGTTAAATTGAATTATGGGTGTAAAACATAAGATTTTCAGCTTTTCAACACGCAAAAAAAAACGTAATATATAACCTTTTTACTGAGTGAACACTGCGTATGTATATTGGTCAATTTAAGCTTAGAAATCCGCTTATTGTTGCTCCAATGGCAGGCGTAACAGATCAACCCTTTAGAAATCAATGCTTACATTTTGGTGCAGCTTTGGCTGTCTCTGAGATGGTATCTTCAAACCCTAGAGTTTGGGCAACTGAAAAGTCTATGCATCGCATGATTCATCAGGGTGAAATGGGGATTCGGTCGGTGCAAATTGCAGGAGCTGAGCCCAGCCTTATGGCTGAAGCAGCTCGTTATAATGTGTCTCTAGGGGCGCAAATTATTGATATCAATATGGGATGTCCTGCAAAAAAAGTAAATAAAAAATGTGCAGGTTCTGCGTTGTTACAACACCCTCAGCTTGTTCAAGAGATTCTTCGCTCTGTCGTTGAAGCGGTTCGCGTTCCCGTGACCCTCAAGATTCGTACAGGATGGGACTTAGAACATAAAAATGGGGTTGAGATAGCTCAGATTGCACAAGACTGTGGTGTAGCTGCGTTAGCTGTCCACGGACGCACACGAAAAGATATGTTTCGAGGCTATGCAGAGTACGACACGATAAAAGCTATTAAAGCTTCTGTTGATATTCCAGTGATTGCAAATGGTGACATCGATAGTCCAGAAAAAGCTCGATTTGTATTAGATTATACGGGCGCTGATGGGATAATGATTGGCCGTGCAGCTCAAGGTCGTCCTTGGATTTTTAGAGAAATATTACATTTTTTAGAAACAGGACAGTATATAGAGCCTATATCACAAGAAGAGCAGCGCCAGGTGATGATGCAGCATATACGCCAATTACATGACTTTTACGGTCATCATAAGGGTGTATTGTTTGCAAGAAAGCACGTAGGTTGGTACTTTTCTCAGTATGATGCAGTAGCTTATCGTAGAGAATTTAATCAAGCCTCTACAGCGCAAGAGCAGTATGAGGCTTTTGAAAATTATTTTGTAAGAAGTAAACCGATTTAAGAGAACAGTATATGTTTGACCAAACGAATGAAAAAGAGATGCCGTTGCCTGTTGGAGAAATGACAACAGCAAATGGTACAGTAAAAAAACAAGTGCTTCGTGATACTGTGTTGCGCGCTGCTCGAAACTATTTCTCACAGCTTGATCATCAAGATCCTTCAGAGGTCTATGAATTATTCTTGGGAGAGGTCGAAGCACCTTTACTTGATATGACGATGGAATTTTGTCGAGGCAATCAAACAAAAGCTGCAACAGTTCTAGGTATTAACCGTGGAACATTACGTAAAAAGCTAAAGAAATACGGTAAAAATTGATAGCCTTATTTTTAAGATAGTCATTACCTTAAGAAATTCCTACTCTGGTATCAGAGTGGGAATTTTTTTGTGCTGATGATTTTATGTTTTGAATTTTATCTTTTTCAATCCTATTTGGTATTCTTAAGTCAACAAGTCGGACTTTTTGTATGCAGCTTTATTTTGCCTATAAAATATTTTAAACTTCTTTAAAATCTAAAAAAAGGAATTTAATATGCATAACTCGCCCTTAGATCACGTATTTGAGGAGGTCTTGAACTATCCTAGAGGGCATCATGATGGTATCCGAGCCACGGTACATCATATTGAGAAGCTCAATAAATTAGGTGTGTTAGTTGAACGTCAATTTGGTAAGGATGCCAAGCAACGCGTGCTCCAGTATGAAGAAGTAGAATACGCTTTAAAGAAGATCTTAGATTATCACACTAACATACACTCAACACTTCCCGACGAGAGTTTTAAAATTTACAATTTCTTTGTGATGCATAAGTTAAAATATGCAGAGGATGTTTTAGAAAGTTGATTGTGCTTGAGCAGTATAGCCAAGAAAAAGCCATAAGATGAATGGCTCTTCCTCGACATATTTTTTGAGAGTTAAGTCATGGTAACCCATTCTTCGGCACTGGTTGGATGAATAGCGATAACGCTATCAAAATCAGCTTTGGTTGCTTTCATTTTGATAGCCACAGCAAAGCCTTGCAATATTTCATCCATGGCAAATCCAATACCATGTAAGCCAACAATGCGTTCATCTTTTCCAACACAAATCAGTTTCATTCTCGTGATCTGTCGATTACTGGTTGCACCGCTGAGCATCGCAGTAAATTCAGAACGATAGATTTTAAGATCCTGTTCATCGTATTGTGCGCGTGCTTCTTGTTCTGTTAAACCTAGAGTACCGATAGGTGGATGACTGAAGACCACTGTTGGAATATGGTCATAGTCTAAAGGTGGTAATTTTTGACTACTGAATAAACGCATAGCGAGTAAACGACCCGCTTTGACGGCCACAGGAGTGAGCTGAACTCCTTTGTTTGTATTGTCTCCTACAGCATAAATGCATGGCACGCTGGTTTGATGGTGTGCATCAACGACAATATGCCCTTGTGGATCGGTTTGTACACCTATGCGCTCAAGTCCAAGATTTTGTGTTGCGGGTTCTCGGCCAACTGCCCAGATCACGCAGTCAATGTTGATAGATTCTTGATCGTAAAAATGCGCAGTGATACTTTGATCGGCGAGACGTTCAAGACGTTCAATACGATGTTTTGTATGCACATGAAGCCCTTCTTTGTGCATAATTTCCATCAGTGTATCACTGAGCATCTCATCGAAAGAGCGCAAAGCTTTCTCTTTACGAACAGCTAAGTGTGTTTGACTACCTAAAGCATGTAATACGCCTGCCAGCTCGACCGCGATGTAACCCGCACCGATGATGAGCACGCGCTTAGGTTGTTCTTGAAGTGCAAAAAAACCATCCGAGTCGATACCCAGTTCACAACCTGGGATTTGAGGTATGCTTGGCTTGGCTCCTGCTGCAATGAGAATATGATCTGCACTGTAATGTATGCCGTTGACTTCGACGGTTTGTGCATCAATAAAGCGACCATACCCTTGAATATGCTCAACCTTATTTTTACCTAATACACGTTCGTAAGAAGCATGCACACGTGCAATGTAAGCTTGACGCTGTTCAGTGAGCTTTTGCCAGCTGAATGATTTGTAATCGAACTCGAAACCATAATCTGGTGCATAATGTGTAAGCCACTCTTTGATTTGAGCGCCATGCCACATTATTTTTTTGGGTACGCAGCCTACGTTGACACAGGTTCCGCCTAAGTCTTTTACTTCGATTAAGGCAACACACGCTCCTTGCTGAGCAGCACGATTTGCAGAGGCTATACCACCACTCCCTGCGCCAATACAAATATAATCAAAATGCTTTTTCAAAGTTTTTCTCACTTTTTTCTTGTTAGATTTAATTATTTTAACTCATTATGAAGTAAAAAAGTCTATACTTTGCGCATTAACATTCGAAAAATAATGAATTAAATGAGTATTTTGTATCTTGTACTATAGATAGAAAAAAAATAAGATAAGTACAATCCTATGGGATACATCGCATTCATTGCGCTCATCACATTATACAAAAAGTAAATGAAATAAGTTTTTAGAGGAAAAGTTCATGAGTAACCCGTTATTAGAATCAGCAGAATTTCCTTGTTTTTCTAAAATTAATCCCGAACATGTTAAGTCTGCTATCGAGCAAAGAATCAAAGAGTGTCGACAAGTGATTGCACAAATTGTCAAAGAGCAAGATGTCACTTGGGATAAGTGTATTCGTCCATTAGAAATTAGAAATAATGCACTGCAAGAATCTTGGTCTCCTGTTTCTCATTTAAACAGTGTTGCCAATAGCCCTAAATTAAGAGAGGTGTATGAGCAGTGCCTGCCCCTTTTATCTGAATACTCAACCTTTGTTGGGCAACATGAGCCGTTATACCACATGTTTTTACGTTTAAAAGAAAGTGAAAACTTTCGGCAGTTAACACAGTCTCAAAAGACATTTACTCAGCATACACTTAGGGATTTTAAATTATCAGGTGTTTCTTTACCTGAAGTAGAAAAGCAGCGTTATGCAAGTATTACGCAGCGCCTTTCAGAGCTGAGTAATCAGTTTAACAACAATGTCTTGGATGCAACGCAATCTTGGTATAAGCATGTCACCGACTCCCAACTTCTTGCAGGACTACCCGAGTCTGCTTTTGCTGCTGCTGAAGATGAAGCCAAGAAGAGAAACAAAACAGGTTGGATTTTTACGTTGCAGATGCCAAGTTATATCAGCGTCATGACTTATGCAAACAGCAGTGCTTTGCGTAAAGAGTTTTACACTGCATTTGTTACCCGTGCATCGGAACAAGGTCCTCAAGCTGGTGAGTTTGACAATACAGCTATCATTGATGAAATCCTATCTTTGCGTCATGAGCTTGCAAATTTATTATCTTTTTCAAACTATGCGCAGAAATCTTTAGAAACGAAAATGGCAAACTCTTGTGAGCAGGTTGTCCAGTTTTTAAATCAGCTTGCGATGCAATCGAAGCCGCAAGCGGAAGAAGAACTTAAAGAGCTGCAAAAATTTGCGAAAGATCATGATAACAAAGAGCATTTAGAGCCTTGGGATTTGGCCTATTACAGCGAAAAACAAAAGCAATATTTATTCGAGTTATCAGATGAAGAGTTACGTTGTTATTTTCCAGAAAACCGTGTTTTAGAAGGGATGTTTAAAACAGTAAATAAGCTTTTTAAAATTCGTATTAAGCAAAAACAAGATGTAGATAATTGGCATAAAGATGTCAAATACTATGAAGTATTTGATGAGTTTGACGATTTAAAGGGTGGTTTTTACCTTGATTTATATACCAGAGCAAATAAGCGCGGTGGAGCATGGATGGATGTATGTAAAGAGCGCGTCAAAATCGGTGATCACACGCAGCATCCAATCGCTTATTTAACCTGTAATTTTATGGGACCTGTAAAGGAAACTCCTGCGCGCTTTACACATCAAGAGGTTGTGACTTTATTCCATGAGTTTGGTCATACTTTGCATCACATTTTGACAGAAGTTGATGTGGTGGGTGTCTCTGGAATCAATGGCGTTGCTTGGGATGCTGTAGAGTTACCAAGTCAGTTTTTAGAAAACTGGTGTTATCAGCCCGAGTCTTTGAGTGAAATCTCGGGTCATTTTGAAACGCAAGTACCTTTGCCACAAGATATGTTAAATCGATTACTTGACGCAAAAAACTTCCAGTCTGCAATGGGTATGTTGCGTCAGCTTGAGTTTTCGTTATTTGACTTTCGTTTACATGAACTTTATGAGCCTGATACACAAAATTTAGTGCAGGATTTCTTAGATGAAGTACGTCAAGATATTGCGGTAGTGATCCCACCAGATTTTCATCGCTTTCAAAACAGTTTTACCCATATTTTTGGTGGAGGTTATGCTGCTGGATATTACAGTTATAAATGGGCTGAAGTGTTATCAGCAGATGCTTTTGCAAAGTTTGAAGAAGAGGGGATTTTCAACCCACAAACAGGACAAAGCTTTTTGACAAATATTTTACAAAAAGGTGGCTCGTTGCCAGCCATGGCACTTTTCCGTTCATTTAGAGGGCGTGAACCTAGTATTCAGCCTTTATTACGTCATACTGGTATTCGTACAGACAATCATTCTGGTTTAACCAAACCTTGATTTATCTTGAAGCAGCGTAGCTTATGTTACGCTGCTTAAGTTTTGAGATAGACGTCAAATCGGTTTTTTTTCATATCAAAAGTTAATGTTGGACTTCGGTGGGCTAAGTATTCAGCTGTTTGTGGTCTTTTGACGACGACTCGAGATCGAGCCAGATTCAGAGCGGGTTGTAAAAGAGCATCAGCATCGTTATCAGATCCTACAATAGTTTGAAACAAGCGCATTTCTTTTTTGACTAAAGCAGATTTCTCTTTATGGGGATACATAGGATCCAAATAAACTACATCAATAGGCTGAGTATACTGCTCAAGCTCTGTTAAGCTTGAACCATAGAAGAGTTGCATACGACTTTGCATCCAAGTTCCAATCTCTGGATCAGCATAGGCTCGGCGTAAACCGTCATCGAGTAAAGCCGCGATTACAGGGTGGCGCTCAAAGAGTACAACATCACAGCCAAAACTAGCAAAAACAAACGCATCTCGGCCAAGCCCTGCTGTTGCATCAAGTACGCGCCATGTTTTATTTGATTTGAGACCTATCGCTTTGATGAGTGTTTGGTTTTTTCCACCGCCAAATTTACGTCTATATGCAGCTTTACCTGTAAGAAAATCAACATAAATAGGATTTACTTGAGCGTGTTGCTTGTGTGTGACTTGGAGCTTGTCTTGCACAAAAGATAAGATAATATCGGCTTGTTCATCATGGATAAGCCCCCATTGAGATTGAAGTTGTTGTTGTTTTTCCGGAGCGCTTTGTATAAAAACTTTAAACATATAAATCCTAGATGGAGAGCTGAACTTATATGAGTTGTGATCTATGTCATAAAGTTCATTTAAGTTGAGAGAAAAATCTATATTTTTAGTTGTCGATAGCTTACAATAATTGATCTTGATATGTAGTAATATCTTTCATATATTCCTGAAGCTTTTAACCTGCTTCTTTGATCAACGCTATGTTGATACCTCGGCTTAAGCCGAGGTTTTTTTTACCTATGATTTCTCATTTTGTTCTTGTGGATCTTCGACTTGATACCATTGGATTAACTTTTCCATAAGCGTATCGCGTCCAATGTCTTTTGTTGACGAATAAGCGTGAACTTCTACAAGATCTTCGTATGCTTTGAGCTCTTTACGCACCGCAAATAAAGTGTTATTCATAGGGCCACGTTTGAGTTTATCTGCTTTAGTGAGCAACACCAGTACAGGTAGATTGTTATACACACTCCATTCGATCATTTGGCGGTCGAGATCTTTAAGTGGATGACGTATATCCATAAGAAGTACCAAGCCTGATAATGAGTCACGCTCTTGTAGATATTCACTGAGAGCTGCTTGCCATTTTTCTTTGACTTCAAGAGGTACTTGAGCAAACCCGTAGCCAGGAAGGTCGATTAAACGACGTTGTTCATCTAGTGTGAAAACATTGATGAGTTGCGTTCGCCCTGGAGTTTTACTGGTACGTGCAAGGCTTCGTTGTTGTGTAAGTGCATTTAAAGCACTTGATTTTCCTGCATTAGAGCGTCCAACAAAAGCGACTTCAATTCCTTTATCTTCAGGAAGGTGTCTTATATCTGGTGCGCTAAGAAGAAATTTAGCTTTTTTAAAAAAAATGTCATGTGACACAGAAAACTCCGTAGGAACATTAAAATCAAGATTTGGTGTTTGATTCAAGACAGTATAATAAATGTTTATATATCTTATTGCATGTCTTTTATTTTAAGGCTTGATAGCCTATGATACCACCTGCACATCATAACATATTTTTAGCTGTTGTTTTGAAGTGTATTTCTTTGTGAGTGAATGGATTTTAATGAAAGACAAGTTGGAATGTCATGTATAAGAAAAATATTTTGATTTTGATGTGGGCTCTGTTGTCGAGTCAACAAGTGTTATCTGGTAATTTACAAGCAGGCAAACAAAAAGCTATGGTTTGTGCTGCATGCCATCAAATAGATGGTAACAGCATGGTGCCTATTTATCCTAAAATTGCAGGGCAGAGCCTTTCTTATTTAAAAAAGCAGCTTACAGATTATCGAAGTGCTATGCGTACGGGTGGTCAAGAAGGCCGACAGAATGCGATTATGGGAGCTTTAGTGGTTGCTCTCAGTGATCAAGATATTGATGACTTATCGACCTACTTCTCTCATCAAGCCCTGTCTTATCGTGCATCATCACCTCCAGATGATCCAATGCAAAAAAAGCAGTATGAATTAGGTAAGCAGTTATATCGTGGTGGAGACATGGATCGACATATTGCAGCCTGTGCTTCTTGTCATGGTTGGCAAGGTCAAGGTTTAGCTTCTGCTGGCTTTCCTCGAATTTCTGGGCAAAATGCTCCTTATCTTCAAGATCAGTTAAAAGCTTTTCGAAGTTATAAGCGTCAAAATGATATGAATCATATGATGCGTTCAACAGCGAAGAAGCTAACTGATAAGGATATACAAAATCTAACTATTTATATTTCTACACTATAAGCATAAATTTTTTACGGCTATTAGCTTAATAGAAATACATAAATAGCCATGAAAAAGAAAAGTGTTTATGAAAAGTAGAAAGTAAAAGTTTATTTTACAATTTATTTACAAAAATGCAGTTGAAAAAAATTATTTTCTTTGTTTTTATAAAAAAATCTTGTTTTTTTCTCTCAATTGCATTTAAATAGTGACTCAGTTCACAAACTGTGATGAAAATGCATTAAAACTTACTTTTTTAGGAAGTTGTTCATCTTGCTTTTGTAAATGAATTGATATTTAAGATAAATGGATGTTAAATATAAAGCGGTACTCATACCGATGCAATGGAATGCAGAACAAGTACGGAAACTTGTTTAAAATCAGGATGGTAATTGAAAGGCCTAGCCTTTTTCGGACAATTGATAAAAAGGATTTCTACTCTCTAATGAAAGAGTGTTAATTGTACGGTTTTTAAAATATATACTTTAGAGCAGCTTAGGAATAAGCTGCTCTGTCTTTCTCACTCTTCGTAACTAATTATCTGCTTTTTATATCGTTTTTTTCTTAAATTTGTTATGCTTGCATATACTATGAATTAAAGCTTAACATTATGTCTAGAAAGAAAAAATCGCGCAAAGCAGGTTCATTAGGGCCTAAAGCACAACCTCGGGTTAAAGAGCGTAAAAAAACGCAGTCTAAGAAAAAAGGCAAAGGGCAACCTTCGGGTCAACGCGCACAAGATAAAGCGACTCAATCTCAACAGCTACCATTACAGCAGCAGATGTCTGGGCTTGGAAGTCGGAAAAAAATACCTTTGATTGCTCCTGGAGCAACAGAGGCGGCTTCTGCTTCACTTGATGTATCAGAGCAAAAAGAAATAGAGATGCGCCTTATGCAAATTGAGCATGATCCGCGTTTTAATCGTCTTCTTGATAAAGTTGAGAAAGAAGCAGAGTTGAGTCGAGAAGATCAAGCATGGTTTGATAGTATGCTGGATGAAGTCGAAACCTTGATGCAAAAGCTAGGTATAGATGCCGATGCAGAAATCGATGAAGACTCTGATTTGCCAAGCACAGAATCTGATGATGATTTGCCAAGCACAGAATCTGATGATGATTTGCCAAGCACAGAATCTGATG